>JAEEGL011016302.1_pt1 | contig 46710 bp, 31 predicted proteins | sample 9134231 | NCBI WGS metagenome assembly JAEEGL01 (sample SAMN16246548, study PRJNA631951) | gut metagenome | biome: gut microbiome; feature: rumen; material: fiber-attached | host: Bos | place: Iran: Karaj | collected 2018-10
ATTTGTCCTTGTTCATTGCAGCCTCCGTCCTGGCTGCAAAGATACTCGTTCAAATCGGTACGCACGAAAATCACTACGTAATCCTTTGATTTTTAGTTAGATTCAACCTCCTGTCTTTGTTTTTTGTGGGACACTAGTGAAATATAACAATGATTTGCCAATGCGCCAGACCACTTCGGAACACTCTACCTCTCAACTGGGAACAGAATGGAATGAACGCATGTATGACTTCGCAAAGCCATTGCCGGTTGTTCTTTTCTACTGGGCGCCCTTCTTGAGGTTGCAGTCGCGGCAGAGCATCTGGCAGTTGTCGGGGACAGTCTTGCCGCCCTTGCTCCAAGGTGTGATGTGGTCGGCATGCATTTCCGCGAAGTCGAAGGTTTTGCCGCAATAGATGCAGCGGTGCTGCTGACGCTCGTAGGCGGCGTGTCTGTCGCGCTCGTCGAAGGCGCGGATGGAGAGTTTCTTTTCCTCGCCAGTCAGCAGATATTCATAGATGCCGGACTTGCGGGTTACATCCTCGTCCCCCATCAGGCGTTGCACTTCTGCCTCCAGGGCCTTCGGATCCAGGTCGGTGCGCTTGCCGTGCCCGTTGTAGAGCAGCCCCCACTCCAGCCCTTTCATCTCCTTCCGCTTCTTCGGGAAGATGGCCTGCACCCAGTCGATGACCGAGCGGAAGTAGTTCCACAGTTGCACCGCGCTGGGGGCGTTCTGGTGTTCGGCCATGTAGCCCTCAATGGTCTTGCCCTCGGCGCTCGCCGCCCACCGGATGGCGGTCTGGAGATATTCCTGGCGGATGCTCTCGCCTTTCAGATAGTCCCCCGCCAACGTCTGCGCCGCGCAGCCCGTCTTGGAGAAGTAGCGCTTAGCGTCGGCCGTCCACGGCCCGGCATAGACGGCGTTGCGCAGTTCCTGGTCGGTGAGTTCCTCCCCCGCGATGTTGATGATGCGGAACCACTCCAACTTTTCTGAATCCGTCCCGTCGCAGACATAGACGAAGAGCGGATACTCCAGAATCCGGCGCTTCTGGTCGGCGGGGAGGTTGTAGAAATACTTTTCGTCCACGGAAAAACTCCCGTCGACATATTCGCACAGGGAGATGGTGCGCTGCTGCCCGTCCATCACCTCGAAGCCCTCGCCGCCATCCGCCTGCTTCACCTTGCACCAGTAGATGACATTCAGCGGCAGACCCTTCATCACCGTCCGGACGACCTCGTCACGCTGCCTGTCCTTGTACACGAACTCACGCTGGTAGCGCGGCCGGATGTCCAGCCGCCCGTCGTAGCCGACAACCCCTTCCTCCGCGTCGTTCACATACCCCGCGCACACCTCCCCCACCGTGACCTTCCGCTCCTCTATCTGCATTGAACTACTCCTCCTGCGCCCCCTCCGGATGACGGTTGCGGATGACTATGCGATCATACAGACGAATCAATTGCGTGCCGCCATCGTCCAGGTAAAACCGATTTCCGCCCTTGATATATGTTTTTCCAGGCGGAACACACTGCGCAATTGGCGTCGCCAAATCCAAACTATAACCCAAAATCTCAAACTGCTCCGGATTGAACTTGTCCATGAACGTGATGGGCACCCCCATAGCGCCGGCATAGTCGCAAGGAATTTCCGCTGTCTTCGCCACTTCTATACCTGGGTAGTTCACATACGTGGGATATGCCTCCGGCGAATAACGCCGCACCAGAATCAACTCCTCGTGGCGTTGTTTTATATCAAGGTTCGTAAACCAACGTATGCCCTTTACCCGGATGTATTTTCTTCCTGTAGTCTCATCTATTCCGCAACCAGATGCGTCCAGCGGATAATCGTCTGGGACAAAAAAAGCTCTGTCGCCAGAATGGATACTTGCGCCAATCCACATCTTGTTATTCATCAGAAGTGGAAAAATCTCCTTGCAAGAAATTTCATTGACATTTCCAATAATGATGAAGTGCTTCTGGTGTTGCACAAGAACTTCCAAATACTCGCGAAACAAACTGAACGGCGGGTTTGTGGCGACGATGTCGGCCTCGTCGAGGAGTGCGAGGCATTCGTCGGAACGGAAGTCGCCGTCGCCCTTCAGTTCGGTCAACTGGTTTTCCCCAGAGCGGAAGAGCGCGGCTACGTCGAGCATGTCGACGGCGCCGTCGCCGGTCTTGTCGTAGACGGTGGTGACGACCGCCTTGTAGGGGCGGCTTTTGGGAACGGCGGCCTCGCCCTCCCCGTCGTAGAGCAGGAACTGCCGCCCTGCGATGGGCGACCCGTTGTAGCAGGTCGCGACGACCTTCTTGAGGCCGAGCCGGTTAAAGTTCAAGACGAAATACTTGAAGAAGTTGCTCTCAAATGGGTCGTCGCAGTTGCACAGGACGGTCTTACCCGCAAAGTGTGCGCGGTAGTGGCGCATTTCTTTTTCAATGTCGGCGAGCTGCGTGTAGAACTCGTCCTTCTTAGCTTTCGCGGCGGCATTCAGACCGGTGTTCTTGTTGGCCATGTCGATGACTTCCTGATAGGTGGAGACAAGATGGGGGATAATATAGCCCGCGGCTTCCGCCCCGCCGAGGTCCTTGCCACACAACCGCGCCTGACATCGGCCACCGTCGCTTATCCACTGCTCCGCGAACACCTCCTCGTCCGAGGGGCGATACAGTGATCCCCAATCGGCTTGGTTCTGTAATAATATTGATGACACGCGATTCCTCACGAGGGGTGATTCCATCGTCATTTCGCCATTTCGCCATGCGGGCTCAGCCGTCGTTTCGCCATTTCGCCAGGCTGGTTCCATCGCCATTTCGTCAGGCCGTCATGCCAGATTGTCTGCTTCACGAGTGATCATTGCCGATCCGCCTGGAAAAAGCGCGCTTGACGAAGCGGACGTAGCCACGGCGTCCCGCCGTGGCAGGCGGGTGAGCCATACAGGGTTCGCAATCGGGCGGCGGTATCTTTCGCTGCGTCGCTCGTCGGGGCGACCACGGCGGGACGCCGTGGCTACCATTTTCGGGGCGTTGATTAGGCTATAGCCTACCTTCATGGGGAACAGCGCGTTGCCATATTGCCTCCGTTTTATTACCGAACGGGAATAATACGGCGCCATTCCATCCGTTTTCAAGTTTCTCGTTCCCGTTCGGGAATGGAAAAGACGGCCGTCGCCAAGCCACGGCAAAAAACAGCGCCGCTTGACTTTTCGGATCCATGTGAAAGCATACCCCTGTTTTTCCCATGCGCCAGACCACTTTGGAGCCTCACAACAGGGCATAAAGTGGGAATGAAAGCGCCCCCTGCCTGACGCCGAAATAGCCACAGTTGTTCACTTTTCGCGGGAACGCTGGCGGTAGTGCCGCGGGGCGAGGCTGGTGTGCTTCCTGAACCAGGCGGAGAACTGGAACTCGTTGGCGAAGCCGAGCCAGTCGGCGATGATGCGGATCTGCTCGTCAGTGTTTGCGAGGTAGCGTGAGGCCGCGTCGAGGCGCAGGCGGGTGTGGTAGGCCTTGGGGGTGCACTTCCAGGCGGCGGTGAAGACGCGCATGACCTGTCGGTTCGATTCATCCAAATCATACGGACAACTGCGCAAGGCGATCTTCAATGCCGCGCTGGATCTTGCCATACACCTCGGCAGGATGGTGTCGGGACAGTTCCCCCATGACTTTGGCCAGCGTTGAAGTGATTCGCTTCCCTACTTTTGCAAGTTCCAGATCTATCACTTTTTCCGATATTCCCGCCTTCTGCCCCATACGGACGAACTTTCCGTGCGTTATCCAGCGGAAGTTGTATTCCTTTTCGATTCTCATTGCCAATTTTGCGGCAAGATTGGGATAGACGGTCGTTGAAAGCAGATCGTAGGCGGGAGCAAGTCCAGCCCTGCCATTGCGGTAGATGACCGAAAAGTTTTTTGCATGGGCATCCCCGTTTCCAATCAGAAAGCAAAAAATGATTTGGTCAAGAAACGCGATGGTGTCGGCGGCCGAAAGTTCCATCCGACGCATCAGGTCGAAACAAGTTGGAAGTCCAGGCCCCCCCTCAGACTCATATTTGAACTTTGGATCGACCCCAAGCAATTGGCAGAAGTCTTCTTGATGCAGGCGTCGCCAGAAGCCGTCGATCTTCTCTCGGTCATAGCGTTCCACCACATAATACGGAACGCCTTTTATCACCAGGATACCACATTCCGCCACGCGCAGTCCGCAGGCCTTGGCAAGTTTCATGCAGAAACATTCGTTGTGCACACTTTCTGGGAAGCGCTCAACGCCAGGCTTGATGATATGGGTGGAAGGCGTGCCGTTCAAAGGGAGGAGGATTCGGCCTTTCTCCACGCAGGCCACCAGTTTGTCCTGCGCCCCCGCGCCTGAAATGTGGAAATCCTTCGCCCCGATGTTGAGTGGACGCTCCGCAAGATGGGTCAGGACATCGGACGCCTCTTCTTCTGAAAGGAGGCGGTAACGCGGGCGGACGGGCTCCACTGGCGTCTTGTCAGGCACGAACATGGCAACCGCCCCCGCACAGTCCTCGCCTATTGCTTGAAGAAGGCCGAAGATGTTCTCAGGGGACAGCCCCAGAATCTCCGCGATTTTCACGCGAATGCCTTCGTCGGGAAGAAGATTGGAAAAGAATGGCATGATGGCTTCTTCGGGAAAAGCCTCCATGCGGACTGGCAAGGAAAATGAGAGCGGTTCACAATTGGGCAAAGCACAGTATTCCAGGTCATAGCGGAATGACAACCGTCCGTTGTCCAAGGACAGGATGCCGACCTTTCGTCCATGCAGAAAGACATTCAGCGCAGGCATCAGTCATTCTCCCAGCGGTTGAAAATATACAGCCCGAGGCCAAGGGCATTCAGCACATCCAGGAGTTTCTGAAGTTGAATCGTCCCTTTGCCGTTCTCCAAGTCCGAAATGAAGCGTGTCCCGACAGAGGCCAGCCCCGCCAAAACCACCTGCGAGACGTGCTGTTCTTTCCGAACCGCCCGTATCAGCGCACCGACTTCAACCGCCGTCTGTAACTTCACCTTTGCCATATTGCCTCCGTTTTATTACCGAACGGGAATAATATAGCACCATTCCATCCGTTTTCAAGTTTCTCGTTCCCGTTCGGGAATGGAAAAGACGGCCGTCGCCAAGCCACGGCAAAAAAACAGCGCCGCTTGACTTTTCGGATCCATGTGAAAGCATACCCCTGTTTTCCCATGCGCCAGACCACTTTGGAGCCTCACAACTGGGCATAAAGTGGGAATGAAAGCGCCCCCTGCCTGACGCCGAAATAGCCACAGTTGTTCACTTTTCGCGGGAACGCTGGCGGTAGTGCCGCGGGGCGAGGCTGGTGTGCTTCTTGAACCAGGCGGAGAACTGGAACTCGTTGGCGAAGCCGAGCCAGTCGGCGATGATGCGGATCTGCTCGTCGGTGTTTGCGAGGTAGCGTGAGGCCGCGTCGAGGCGCAGGCGGGTGTGGTAGGCCTTGGGGGTGCACTTCCAGGCGGCGGTGAAGACGCGCATGACCTGGGCGGGCGACTTGGCCGCGCCCTCCGCCAGGGCGGCCAGGGAATACGGACGGCGCCAGTGCGTGTCGAGGTAGTCGCGCAGTTCCTGGGCGAGCTGCATGGCGGGCGTGTCGGGCGGCGATTTGGCGCGGATCCCTGCGATGGCCGCGAAGATGCGGGTGAGCTGCGCGGCGAACTCGACGGGCGTCCCAGGTGGGCAGTCGCGCACCAGGGCGAGCCCCTGGCGGAACATCTCCTGGAGATTGGCGCCAGGCAGGTAGATCACGCCGTCGAGGTGATAGCAGGCGACCAGGGCGTCGACAAACTCCCCCTGGATATTGAACCAGATCTTCTCCCATGGATTCGCGCGGTCGGTCGAATACTGGTTGGGGATTTCGGCTGGCAGCAGATAGACGTCCCCCGCACGCGGACGCACGTGGTGCCCCGCGACATCCAGGCGGCCCTCGCCCGCCAGGATGCATTCGAGGACATAGTAGTGCGCCCCCTCGCGCCGATGGATGCGGTAGGCGGGATCGCGCAGGGTGATGCCCGCGGAGCACAGGGTGAAGGGCAACTGCTCCTGCACATGGGGCGGAAGGATCCACAGGTTCTCGCGGAACGGGGTGCCAGGCGGGCGTTGGATGATTTCGCGCTTCATGAGCAGATTTGATATGTATTTGTCAGATTAGACATTCTATTTTAGTGGATGTTGAGTATAATATATGACATGACAGCAAAATCGGCAACTCAATCCGAATGGGGCGCGTGGGGCTTCGGCGCGAACTTCCTGCCAAGCGACGCGGTCAACCAGCTGGAGATGTGGCAGGCGGAGACCTTTTCGCCGACCCGCATCGACCGCGAACTGGGCTGGGCGGAGGCGATCGGGATGACCTTGATGCGCGTCTACCTGCACGACCTGGCGTACGCCCAGGATCCCGCAGGCTTCCTGGGACGCGTGGAGCGCTATCTGGAAATCGCCGCGCGGCACGGCATCCGCACCGCCCTGGTCTTCTTCGACGACTGCTGGCTCCCGCGCCCGCGGACAGGCGCGCAGCCGCCGCCAAAGCCCTGCACCCACAATTCGGGATGGGTGCAGTCGCCAGGCGAGGAGACGCTCGCGCACCCCGAGGAATGGGGCCGCCTCAGGCGCTATGTGCAGGAGGTCCTGCGCCAGTTCGGGAAGGACGGGCGCGTCTTCCTGTGGGACCTCTACAACGAGCCCCAGCCCTTCCCGAGGGGCGGGACGGGCGGCAATCCGCTCCTGCCCCTGGTCTTCGAATGGGCGCGGGAAGCCGCGCCGACGCAGCCGCTCACGGTCGACGTCTGGACCTGGGCGCCAGAACAGTCCGCCATCAACCGCCTGGCCCTGGCGCAGTCGGACGTGGTGTCCTTCCACTGCTACGGCCGTCCCGAGGTGCTGCGGAACCAGGTGGAGGTCTTCCGATTCCTCGCGGAGGGACGCCCCGTGGTCTGCACCGAATACATGGCCCGCACCAACGGCTCCACCTTCGCGGAGTGCCTGCCGATCCTGCGGAAGGCGGGCGTCCCCGCCATCAACTGGGGCCTTGTCGCGGGCAAGTCCAACACCATCTACCCGTATGGCTGGACCCCCGAAAAGGGCCGCCCTCCCCAGTGGTTCCACGATGTCTTCCAACCCGACGGCACCCTCCTCTATCCAGAGGAACGGAAAGTCTTCCAAAACGCCACCCATCCCAGTCAACCCACCCCAAAAAAGGAGCAGTAATTCATGCGTAGACTCTTCACATTGATTGAATTGCTCGTCGTCATCGCGATCATCGCCATTCTCGCCTCCATGCTGCTGCCTGCGCTGTCGAAGGCGCGCGAAAAGGCGCGCAGCATCAGTTGCGTCAACAACCTGCATACCTGGGGCCTCGCCTCCATCCTCTACAGCAACGACAACGACGACTTCTTCCCGACCCGATTCACCTACAGTGGCATCGGCGTCAATTATTATTACCACAGCGGCATGGACATCGGGGCGAAAGGCACAAAATACTCCGAGCCGAACGCGCTCATCTACGGCGGCTACGTCACCACCATCGACCCGACAAAAACCATCAACGCCAAATCGGTGAGCGGCGTATTCAAGTGCCCGAGCGACAATTACCTCTACGGCACGACCTACAGCGGCGGGATGAACGGGACCCACACCTCCTACTACTACATCCGCGTGTCACCGGCCATCGCGGAAACGGATGGTTCGCATGCCGGCAGCATCGTCAAGCATAAATACCTGACCCGAAACGGGCGCGGCATTTCCCACGACAAGAGCAGCGGGGACCCCAATGCCATCGTGGTGCACGATGTCATCGCCTCCTTCAAGTGGTGGCTCAAGCACTCCAACGAAGGCGGCGCTTATCTGACCCATGGCGACAAGGTGAACGCCCTGCGCCTCTCCGGCAGCGTCGAAAGCATAACGGTGCCGACGGCATTGCAGATGCGCCACGGCTGGAACCAGCTGGGCTTCGCCATCCGCTTCGAGGGACTCGAATAATACAGGAGATGCCAGAGATGTTCAGTCGATTTGCCTGCACGCTGTTGCTGGCGGCGGCCTTGGCCGCCGCCAGCCCACTGCTCCACTATCCCCTGGAACGGGACGAAAACCCCGTCGCCAATCTGGGCACGGCGTCCTCCACGGGGCGGCCATACCTGATCCAGCCCTCGCACTACACCCCCGCCGTCGTCGGCAATGGCCTGCGCATCTACGGCATGGCCGACGGAATTGTCGTGGATGACCCCGCAAAATCCTTCCAGGGCCCTTGCACGGTATCCCTCTATTTCCGTCCAGAGCACCTGGTCGAACGCATGACCCTGTGCAGCTTCTACGTCGCGGACGAATGCCTGCTGGCCCTGAAAATCGTGGATCGCCAGCTGAAGATGCTTGACTGGAGCAATCCAAAGGCACGCCAGACCTACAGTTGCGGCCCCTTGCTGGACTTGGATTCCTGGCACCACGTCGCATGGAGCATGGACGGCCAACGCTGGCGCTGCTGGCTTGACGGCAAACTCGTCCAGGAAGCTGCCTCTTCCGCGCTCCCATCCCGCCCCCGCTCACGCGCTTTCCATATCGGCAATGACTGGCATCGGGCCGTAGCCCAGCGCGACCGCTTTGTCGGCACGCTGGACGAAGTGCAGGTCTGGGATGGCACCTTGCCCGATGCGGAAATCCAGGCGCAGGCCGCCCGCCTCGTACACGCCGCCCCGATGGCACGCCCCGCCCGAATGGTGGCGACGCAGAGACCTGTGAAGGCCAGCGTCGATTCTGCGACGCAGAGTTTTGTCTTCGATGGCCGTCACGAACCGATGACAATCTATGCGGGCGGCGGTTTCCTGCCCCTGGCAGGCTACTGCTTCGACACCATCCTGGAAATGGCGGGGCAGGGCATCACGGTCTTCCGCAGCGGCGTCTGTGGCGGCCGGGACTTCTGCGGCGGCAACTGGTGGCAGGGCATGGGGAAATACGACTTCAGCATCGTCGACCGCAACATCGAGTTCGTCTTCGAGCGCAACCCCGATGCCCGACTGATGATCTCCCTGGCTGCCTCGCCGCCCGCCTGGTGGGGACGGCAATTCCCGCAGGAATGCACGCAGGATGCCAACGGGAATGTCCGCCAGGACTACTTCGCCTCGCATTCGTTCAGTTCCGACCAATGGATCGCCGACCTGGAGGAAGCATGGGGGGCTCTCTTCGCCCACATGCGCCGACAACCCTACTACAGCCGCGTCATCGGTTTCCATGTGGTTTCCGGACGCTACGGCGAATGCATCCGCAACGGCTATAACAGCCAACTCTACGGGAAGGAATTGACCGACTACAGCCCAGCCGAACTCGCCGCCTGGCGCCGCTGGCTGCGCCGCCGCTACGGCAGCATCGACCGGATGCGGCGGGCCTACCCCGACGGCCGCGTCCCCACGAGTTTCGAAGAGGCACGCCTTCCCACGCCCGCCGAGCGCCTGCGGGCCGACAGTTCCTACTTCAGCAACCCCGTGGTGGACCGCGGCAACATCGACTACAACCAATTCGTCAACGACCAGCAGGCGGAAGTCGTGTGCCGCTACACCTCCCTGCTGCGCCGCCTTGTCGGCAAGGACAAGGTGATCGGCGTCTACTACGGTTACGTTTTCGAGGACGCCTTCGGGCACGGCCGCTGCTTCGCAAGCGAATCGGGCCACTTCGGCATTGGCCGCGTCCTACGCGAGGCCCCGATCGACTTCCTGGTCGGCCCCGTGGGTTATGCGCAGCGCACGCTGGGCAGCGTCGGCCCCTGCATGGGGGCGCCGGCCACCGTCGCCCTGCACCGCAAACTCTGGCTCGACGAGGCGGACATCCGCACCTCGCTCAATGGCGGTCGCGCGGAATACAGCGGCGCCGCGGATCTGGAGGAATCCAAGGCGGTGCTATGGCGCACTTTCGGCAATGCCCTCGTCAATCGGGCGGCCTTGTGGTGGATGCCCATCAGCGGCATCCGCTCCTTCAGCCACCCCGACATCTGGCGCGACTTCGGAATCATGTATCGCGAGATGGCCAGAACCGCCGCGGCACGGCCAGCACTGGATCGTTCCCGCGTCATCGCCATCATCATGGACACCGACAGCATCCACTTCCGGCGCTACAGCCTTCGCGACCAGGTGGCGGGCAACCTCCTGACCCTCTCCCGCGATGTCTTCGCCAAGTCTGGAGTGCATATCGACGCCTACATCTCGGACGATCTGGAACTCATCCCAGACGACTACCCCGTCTACATCTTCCTGAACACCTGGTATGCGGACGACACGAAGCGCGAAATCATCCGTCGGCGTTTCAAGCAGGGCGGCAAGTTGCTGGTCTGGACCTACGGCGCGGGTCTTTTCCGGAATGCCCAGCCATCGGCGCGCCTGAGAATGGGACCGCAAAACGCGACCGAGCTGACTGGCATGGAGATGGAATGGATTGTCAAGAGCGCGGAGATGGACTGCGCGCCAGTCGACGGCGCATCGGTACCGATGCCAGGCCTGCGGATTGACGGCAAATTCCAACCTGTGCTTGCGGTGACGGATTCGCAGGCGCAGCCACTGGCCGCTTTCCAGCGCAGCCCCCTGCTGGACGGCAAGACCGCTGTCGCGCTCAAGCGGATGCCTGGCTGGAACTCCCTCTACATCGGCGTGCCGCAGTTCACTCCTGAGCTGGTCCGCGCCATCGCCCGTTTTGGCGGCGCCCACGTCTGGTCCGAAGCAGGGGATGTGGTGGTGCGCCCAGGCAACGGGCATCTGCTCATCCACAGCGGCCACGAGGCCGTCGTGAAGATCACCTTGCCGGCCCCCGCGACGCAGGTCGTCGATGTCGCCACCGGCGAAGTGCTCGGACGCCAGTGCTCCACGCTGGAGCTCCCCATCGGCAAAAACCGCACCCGCCTCTTGCGGCTGTTTTAAACGAACTGGGCTATTTGCTGGATGCTCTGGGCATTACGGTGCTTCCAAGCTCGTGATCGCTCGGGGAAGACTACCGCAGCGGCGCGGTGACGAATGCGGCGGTCGCCGCGCCCGCGATGTTCAATGCGTGGGGGCGGCAGCTCATCGGCGGCATCGGCTGGGAACTGGTCGCACGGACGCCCCAGGAGGAGGAGCGCCCGTTGCCGAATTTCACGGCAATGGATGCGCTGGGAGGACAGTTCATAACGCAAATAAATATTTGCTACTTTATTTGGTTTTTCTAATTGTAATAAATAAAAATATGACTATATTATAGTAGCCATTTGAATTGTCTGATGGCCAGTCCCGTCGCAACCACAACACAAATCCATCAGGAAGATTCAACCATGACATCCCCGCAGACTATTCCGTCCGAAACGCAATCCAGCGCCTTGCTGCAGGATCTTCGCGGCATTATTGAAAAAGGCCGCGCCCTGGCCTACGCCGCCTCCAGTGCAGTCATGATCGATACCTACTGGAACATCGGCCGCCGTATCGTCGAAGAGGAACAAAAGGGCAACAAACGCGCAGAGTATGGCACGCAAGTCCTCAAATACCTATCCGATGAATTGACAAGAGATTTCGGCAGTAATTTTGATGAGCGCAACCTGCGTTATTTCCGTAGATTCTATCTCTTTTTCCCAGACAATCAGATTTGGAACGCGCGCGTTCCAAATCTTCGATGGACTCACTTCCGCGAACTATTACGAGTAGAAGACGAGAAGGCACGGATGTGGTACCTGGCCGAGGCTTCCCATGAAGGCTGGAGTTCACGCACCCTCGCTCGCAACATCAGCACGCATTACTACCAGCGTCTGCTTGCCTCCCAGCAGAAAGAGCCGGTCATAGAAGAGATGAAACGCCTGACCGCGCCCTTTCAGGCTGACAAACTCGAATTCATCAAAAATCCCGTCGTGGCGGAGTTCCTGGGCTTGGACAACAACCCTGCTTTTACGGAAAGCACGCTGGAAACAGCCATCCTCACTCATTTGCAGCAATTCCTCATGGAGCTGGGCAAAGGCTTCGCCTTCGTCGCCCGGCAGCAGCACATCGCCACCGACGCAGGCGACTTCTTCATTGATTTGGTCTTCTACAACTACCTTCTTAAATGCTTCGTGCTCATTGACCTCAAACCAGCGCAAATCACCCATCAGGATGTCGGGCAGATGGACATGTATGTGCGAATGTACGACGAACTCAAGCGCGGTGAGGACGACAACCCCACCATCGGCATTCTGCTCTGCGCCGAAAACAGTCAGGACATCGCGCGTTACTCCGTCCTTCATGACAGCGACCAACTCTTCGCTGCAAAGTACCTCACCTGCCTTCCCACCCAGGAGGAACTCCGTCGCGAAATCGAACATCAGAAAGTGCTCTTCCAGCTTCAGCACTCCGATCGAATCTGATAACACGCCACTCCCCCATGAGGTAAGAACCTTCGAATCCACAGCGGTCGCCGAGTAGAATAGGTGTGCTTCCAGCGTTTCCTCAATCGTAGTCGCATCTGCGGCTTTCGGGCCTTGAAATTATAAGGCGGGTCACCATGCATCGCGGAAAGGCAAATACCTCTTGAGGAATAGCGTATTTTGTGTGTGCAAGGCGAAGGCTGCCCAATAATCCCTGATGCTTGCCATATATTATCCACATCGCGCCGACACAAGCCGACCATGCCGAACATGCCGCGCAGGCGCGCGGCCCTCCCATTGCTCGGCTCGCCGACCATGCCGAATCGTTTTCTGTCCTCGCGTCAACACTGGAATCCCCATGCATCTTAGCGGCGACCATCTATCCCAGGTATCCTTTCCCGTCGGCGGCATTGGCGCGGGATGCATCGGCGTCGCGGGCAACGGCCGCCTCGCCGAATGGGAGATCTTCAACCAGGGCGGCAAGTTCTCGGGGAACGGCTTCACGCACTTCGCCGTCAAGGCGGAGGAGAACGGCGTCGTCCGCGACGTCCGCATCCTGCAGGGCGACCTCCGCGCCCATTGGGCGGGCGAACCGCGCGGCCCCGAGACGCCCGTCTATGGCTTCGGCTGGGGGCCCGACGTCGAGACGATGGCGGGCTTCCCCCATTTCCGCGAGTGCGGGCTGGACGCGGGATTTCCCGTCGCCGAATACCGTTTCCGCGACGGGCGCTTCCCCGCGGACGCCACGCTGACCGCCTGGAGCCCCTTCGTCCCAGGCGAATCCGACCTGGCCTCGCTGCCAGTCGCCTGCTTCGACATCACCCTCGCGAACAATACCGCCCGAACCCTCGACTACACCGTCGCCGCCACCCTCTCCCCACCCTGGCACAACCCTGGCGCCACCGTGCAGACGCTGCGTCGGGAGGGTCGCACCAGCCTCGTCTTCGCCAACAACCTGCCGACAGAGGATGTCGACCGAGGCGAAGTCGCCATCACCACCGACGCCCCCGCCGCCGTGCAGGAATCCTGGTACCGCGGCGGCTGGCACGACAACCTCGCCGTCTTCTGGCACGACCTCTCGCAGCCTGGCCCGCCGCCGCCCCGCACCTATCCAAACCACGAGTCCCTGCACCAGCCTGGCATGGTCGCCGCCGCCTTCACCCTGGCCCCTGGCGAATCCCGCACCGTCCCGTTCGTCGTCTCGTGGTTCATCCCCGCACGGAAAAACACCTGGGACCCACGCGCGGACGCGGACATGGCGGCGGCGGGACGGCAAAACCGCTGGAACAACTACTACGCGCGCCTCTGCGGCTCCGCCGCCGACGCCGCCGCGCGCATCCTCGCCGACCACGCGGCCATCCGACGGGAGGTCTTCCTCTTCCGCGACGCCCTCCACTCCTCCACCATCCCCCGCCCGTGCCTCGAAGGCGCCGCCGAAAACCTCGCCGTGCTCGTCTCCCCCGCCTGCCTCCGCCTGGAGGACGGCACCTTCTGGGGCTGGGAGGGCACAGGCCTCCGCGTCGGCTCCTGCGAGGGCACCTGCCAGCACGTCTGGAACTACGCCCAGGCGCTCGCCCTCCTCTTCCCCGACCTCGAGCGCTCCATCCGCGAGGCCTTCGCCAAACACGCCTTCGCCGAGGACGGCCGCTTCACCTTCCGCCTGCGCCTCCCCCTGGGCGCCCCGCCGCCGCCGCTGCACTCCTGCGTCGACGGCGCCTTCGGCGAAGTCCTCAAGACCTTCCGCGAATGGAAGATCTCGGGCGACACCGCCTGGCTCCGCCGCCTCTGGCCCGCCGTCAGGAAGATCTTCGCGCACGCCTGGGACCCCGCGAATCCCGACCAGTGGGATCCCGACCAGACGGGCGTCATCTCGGGACGCCAGCACCACACCCTCGACACCGAACTCTTCGGCCCCTCTGGATGGCTCAACTCCCACTATCTCGCCGCCCTCAAGGCCGCCGCCGAAATGGCCGACGCCTGCGGCGAACCTGGCTTCGCGCGACTCTGCCGAGACATCCAAGCGCGCGGCCGCAAGACCACCGACGAGACGCTCTTCAACGGCGAATACTACATCCAGAAAGTCGACCTCTCCCAGCAGGACCTCCTGCTCCGCCACGCAGGGCCGCTCGACTCGGACGGGGGCCCCGAGGCCGCGCGGCAGGCGGTCCTGAAGCATTACTGGAGCGAGGAGCACCGCCAGATCAAATACCAGATCGGCGAAGGCTGCAGCATCGACTCCCACCTGGGCCAGCTCTACGCGACCCTCTACGGCGTCGGGGAAGTCCTCGACCCCGCGCATCTCCGCAGCACCCTCGACGCCATCTACTGCCACAACTTCCGCTCCATGCGCGACATCGTGAACCCCTGGGCCGTCTACGCCGTCGACGACGAGAAAGGCGTCCTCACCTGCTCATGGCCCGACGAAGCCGCCCGCCCCGCGCTGCCCATCCGCTACCACTCCCAGATCATGACGGGCTTCGAATGGGCCTTCGCCGTCCACCTCGTCCTCGCGGGGATGCGCGAACAGGGCGAGGCCGTCGCCGCCGCCATCCGCAGCCGCTATGACGGCAGGAAGCGCAACCCCTGGAATGAAATCGAGTGCGGCAGCAACTATGCGCGGTCGATGGCGGCCTACGCCATGCTCCAGGCCTACAGCGGTTTCCGCTACGACCTCGTCCGAGGCGCCATCTCCTTCCACCCCGTCCTGCCGCCGCCCTTCCAGTGCTTCTGGTCGCTCGGCACCGCCTGGGGAACCTTCCAGCGCACGGCGGACGCCGACGCCGTCCGCATCCTGCACGGCGCCGTCACCCTGCATGCCATCGGGCTGGACGGCGACGGCCCCGTCACCCTGAACGGCGCCCCCGTCGGCGGCGCCTGCACCGACGGCGAATGGCGCGCCGCCACCCCGCTCGCCCTCCACGCCGGCGATCTCCTGGAACGGCGGCGCGACAACGCCCCCTGACGCCAGGCGCCTCTCCAATCCCCGCATCCACCAAGCACCAAACACCATGAAAATCCATACTGGCCTCCTTCCCTCCTGCGTCATTCCCCGCAACGCCGCCAACGTCTCCGAACTCGCCGTCACCGGCACCTGTCGCGCCACTGGCCCCGTCGACGCCGCCGTCTATGCTGCAAACGCGAAAAAGCCGCTGCTCCGCCTGCCCGCCTGCGGCATCGCCCGCAAAGGCCGCTTTACCGCGCAACTGGACGGCATTCCGTGCGGCGGGCCATACCGCGTCGAACTCGTCTGTGGCGGCGAGCAGCTCGCCGTCCCGGATGTGCTCGTCGGCGAAGTCTGGATCCTCGCCGGGCAGTCCAACATGCAGGGCGCGGGCCGCATCACCGCGGCCTCCCTCAACCCCGAACCGCGCATCCGCGCCTACTACATGGACGACAAATGGGCGGTCGCGCAGGAGCCAGTCGGGCGCGTCGAACTCTCGCACCATGCCGCGCACCTGAATCTGCTTAATCCGCCAATCCCCTCCCGCGCCCGCAGGAACCCCGATGGCCGCGGCGCGGAGCCCGGCCTCCCCTTCGCCATCGAACGCTATCGCCAGACCGGCGTCCCGCAGGGCCTGATCGCGTGCGCCCACGGCGGCACCTGCATCGGGCAGTGGGATCCGAGAACCAAAGATGAAGGCTATGGCTCCCTCTACGGCGCCATGATCGAGCGCGTCCGCCGCAACGGTGGCCGCGTCACCGGAATGCTCTGGTACCAGGGCTGCTCCGACGCCGTCACAGGCCGCTACGTCGCTTTCGAGGAGGCCACCGTCGCCTTCTTCCGCGCCGTGCGCCGCGACCTCCGCGCCCCCGCCCTCCCGATTGTCCAGGTGCAACTCGCCCGCCTCATCGCCACCGCCGACACCGACGGCCCTTGCTGGGACGTCATCCGCGACGCCCAGCGCCGCATGCCGCAACGCCTCCGCCATCTCCTGACCGTCCCCACCCTCGACCTCTCCCAAGAGGACACCATCCATCTCAACGAGGCGTCCCAGGCCATCCTCGGGCGGCGCCTCGCCCAGGCCATGCAGACCCTCCTCGGCGAACCCGGCGCCCTCCCGCCTCCTATCGAGTTCGACCACGCCGCCATCCACTACCGGCGCCGCCAGGGCGAATACGACGTCCACGTCCATTTCCGCAACGTCGTCGGCGCCCTCCAGGCCGCGGGGCGCGCCAGCGGATTCTCCTTCGGCCCCGACGGACACGACCTCGCCTACCGCACCGACCTCGAAGGCGACTGCGCGATTCTCCACTGCACCCAGGAGGTCCCCTCCGTCGCCTACGGCCATGGCCTCAACCCCTACTGCAACATCGCCGACGCCGCAGGGCGCCCCCTCCCCGCCTTCGCCTTCCAGCCCCTCGTCCTCCCCTTCGTGCGCGGCCCCTACGCCACGCACTTCCAGTTGAGCGCCCCCCTCTTCGGCGACCTCCCCGTCTCCCAGGCCACGCCGCAGATGGCGCAGGGCCTCGCCTACGCCCCCGCCGCCAACCAGTCCCCCTACGGACTCTTCCCCGACCGCCTCCAATACGCCGACCGCAACGGCATCCGCTTCTTCCGCACCGCCTATCTTGCCCCGCGCGCGCTCGACCTCGACCTCGCCCTCGGATACGACGGCAATGTCAAGGTCTTCGTCGACGGCAAGCCCGTCTACACCGACGAGCAGGGCCGCAACCCCATCATCCTCGCCAGCCATCTCGTCCGCCAGCACTGGGCGAAGGGCCGCCACGAAATCCTCGTCGCCGTCGCCATGAACCAGGCCCGCACCTGGGGCATCTCCCTCGCCCTCGAAACCGCCCCCGCCCGAAAGGACGACCTCCCGCAGGAAGTGGACTGATACTCCCATGCGCACCATCATTGCAGGTTCCAGAAAGTGTCCCCACTACCACCTGATCTGCCAGGCCGTCGAGGAGGCGGGGTGGGAAATCACCACTGTCATCAGCGGTTGCGCCAGGGGCGCCGACGCCTTTGGCGAACAGTATGCATTGGAACACGGAATCCCCGTCGAACGGCATCCAGCGGACTGGGCGCGCTTCGGCAGATCCGCAGGCCCGCGCCGCAACCACGAAATGGCCCAATGCGCCGAAGCCCTCATCGCTGTGCTTTGCCCAGGCAGCCGCGGCACGGAAAACATGATCCACGAGGCACAGGCCGCTGGACTGAAAATCTACGTGAAATGGTTTGAGCTGCCGCAGAATGACACCAACGGACAGCCCACCCCAGACACGCCTCACAAAGAGCAGTGAGACTCCAGACGCACGTTTTTTCTGGAGTTTGTGAAATGCAGGCCGTCAGGAAATGGTGATGGAGAGGACGCAGCCGCAGGCGATGGCGAATTTCAGCAGAGTATCGCAGGAAATGTTGCCGCGTCCGCGTTCCAGTTTGGCGACCATTGGCTGGGATACGTTCATCCGCCTGGCCAATTCCGCCTGGGTGAGATGCGCCTTCCGCCTGGCGTTGAAAAGTTGCTCCGCAATGGCCAGACGCTGGCGGGCCGCCGCGATGCGCGCCGCATTGGCGGGATCCTCAAAATATGCCTGACGCTCCGCCTGCTGGCTGGCCTTCAGCGTCTCCAAGTGCTCGGCGACGTATTTGACCTCATTCTTGATTTCCTGCTCCGTCATGAAATGTTTCATAGCAACCCCGCCTGCTTCATTTCCCTTGCCAGTCTACGTGTGGCATCGCCCATAATATAAACTAAAGGTTATTATTTGCAACTTTCAAAGGAAAATTCCTGAAATGAAGTGATCTGATAATGTTTATAATATACTACAAAAATGAAATAAAACAACACGACTGGCGCAAATCGCGGATTTACGCGCCGCACGGCTGAAGTTCGCTTGATGTAGTCCTTCTTTCAACCCTAAAAAACAGGATTTCTGGAATCAAATCCTAAAATCCTTCCGTTTTTCAGGATTGCAAATCAGACAATGCGACTTTCACACCCAATCTTGAGCGCATCCCCCCCGCCAGTTCATGCCACATAAAACAAGCGATGCCAGCCCCCGCCGTGGCGTCGCGATATTCCTCCGTTCATGGGCGGAGGATTCGTTTTTCAAGGGCGTTGAAGGAGTTGAACAAGAACATTTCGGTGGCCTGGCCGTTGCGGACATACTCCATCTTCCCATGGTCGAAGAAGCCGTTTTCGTTCAGGGCGGCGCAGTGCCCGTCCATGAAAGCGAAGTTGCCGTGGCCAGAGTGCGCGATGGAGAAGTGGTTGGTCGCGCTGTTGGTGGTGAGATTGACCCCCGTGGCCTGCCGATCGCTGGTCTCGGAGTTCCGTGAATCGCCATACTGGAAGTAGTGCGACGGGTACTTGAGGTTCTTGGCGTGGAGATAGGCCTCCCACGCGCCGCCTACGCTGAGCACCTTGCGGACATTCGCGGAGGCGGCGGTGGGCATGTCGTTGTGCGCCCGGCTGCCATAGCACGTCCAGTCCGCGCTGTAGCGCCTCGGATTGCGCCCTGGGCAGACGGATGCGTTGGACTTGTAGGGCCAGTACTCCGTGGCAACCGCCAGCGGGTATTCCCAGATGCCGCCGCGCGTGCAGAAGAGGGTGCCAGTGTTGTCTTGCAAATACATCTGCGCCGCCAGCGCGATCCCCTTCAAATTGCCAGTGCACGCGATGCTGCGCGCCTTTTCCCGCGCCTTGCCAAGCGCGGGCAGCAGCATGGACGCCAGGATGGCGATGATCGCGATGACGACAAGCAACTCGATGAGCGTGAACACTCTGCGTTTCATTTTCTCAAACCTCTTTGGGGGTTACTTCACACGGGGGATTCGGACAATGGTGTAGATCTTCAGCAAATCTGGGGGAATGGTCACCGTGGCCGTCCCGTCCGCATGCGGCTGCATCTCCAGGCGGCGGCGTCCAGGAAAGTCCGGGGAGACGGCGAATGCCTCGCGGGCCCCAGTGGCGGGAACGGTGACATGGATCGGGCGCTCCAGGCGCGGGAAGGACGGCCCCCTCGCCTCGGCAGGCACCTTCTCCCCCTTGGCGACGCCCGCGCCGAGGCCGTTGAGCAAATGCACATAGACCGTGGCGTCATCCTCCAGCAGCGTGACGTAGACCTTGGCGGGCGCGTCGGTCGCGAGCGGGATGGCGCCCGCGTCCTCCAGCAGCCGCCGCAGCAGGGCGCGATAGAGCGCCGCCGCCCCCTCGTCGGGCTGGAAGGCGCAGACCTCATTGACCTGGAGGTTCCGGGCGTACATCCGTCGGGAGAGCTGCAGCGGCAGGAAGGCGACGGCGCCTTTGCCGCAGGGGCGCACACAGGCCAGCGGCGCCGTGCCGCCCTCGGCAAGCCGCACTTCGCCGATGGCGCCGCCCCCGCGCGCGGCAAAGGGGGCATAGGGGAGCGCCTCCGCGAAGGCAAAGGATTTCCCCTGCCATGTCGCCTGCCGCGCCGCAACTGGATGAGTGGTCCTGTCGGGGAATTCGATGCCCATGAGGCGCGCGAGCACGGAGTGTCCGCGCGGCCGCCCGAACTGGTCTTTCGTTGCGGCGCCTGGCTCGAAGAGCAGCAGCCCGCCCTGCTCCGCGAAGGCGCGCAGGACTTCGAGCTGCTGGTCAGAGAGGCAGCTCGCGGCACCCAGGTAGATGGCCTTGAACGGGGCGAGGCAGCGGAGTTCCAGCGCATCCTCGCCGAGGAACTGGTACGGGATGTGCAGTTCCTCCAGCGTCTGGGCGCAGCCGAAGAGGCTGTCCACAGGCCGAAGCTGCTCTTCCCAGTTGCGGGTCTGCCCCGAAAAGAGCAGCGCCAGGCGAGCCGTGGGGCGCGCCCTGCCCCGTTCCATGTTGTCGGCACCGCTGTCGAACGCCAGGAAATCCGGCTCCCCCCTGCGGCATTTCGCATATTTCCCGTAGAAGACGGGGCTCTGCGCGTTCATGTTGCAGACCGCATAGCCGAAGTAGGAGGTCTGCCAGCAGTTGGTGTAGAGCCACGTGAAGATCGGCGTGCCGTCCAGAAAGCGGAAACAGTCGAAGAGTTTCTGCCCCGGGACGAACATGCGGGCATTGGCGAGGGTGTTCTCGGCCATGCACTCGTGCCCGTACATGTCGGCGGCGCGCGCCGTGACGAGCTGGTCGGTGTTCCAGCTGCGCAGCCCATACGGCGAAAGGAAGGTATGAAGGGTGCCATAGGCGGTCATCGCAAGATGCGGATTGACCTTCCGCAGCTCCCGCGCCAACGCCGCCTTCAGGTTGCGGGTGCGCGCGACCTTCCACTCGTACCAGACCCGCGTGAGTTCGCGACGGAAGTCGCCCTGCCAGCCAGTCGTCTCGTCCATGGGGATTTCCCAGCCCGTCTCGCGGCGGAAGGCCTCGCGGCAATGGCGGCAGGAGCCCGCATGCCCGAAGACCGTGCACTCGTCCAGCTGGAAGCCGTCGACGCCGCAGGCGGCGAGCTTTTTGAGGGAGGCCAGGCAGCGCGCCTGGAACTCGGGATTGAAGACGCACAATTGCGCCCCAGGCAGCTGGGTCTCGACCGAGCGGTTGACCTCGGACAGGCGTTCGGCCAGGGTGCGGAAGCCCGCCTCGGTGTTGTAGAGCAGGGAGAGGTCGTGATGCTCGATGACCTTGAGGCCCCGACGGTGCGCGGCCTCGCAGAAGCGCCGAATGTAGTCCAGCACGCGCTCCTCGCTCCCTGGATAGATGTGCCGCGCGTGCATGCCGCTCAGCATGATGGTGTTGCGCCCGCGCGCGCAAACCCCGTCCAGATATTTCTCCAGCGCCGCGGGCGAGGCGAGCTCGTTGAGGCAGGAGGTGTTGCCGCCCGCCTTCTCGAAGCGCACGCGGGAAAGCCATTGCGCCTCCGCCCCCGAATGGTCGAGACTGTCGACGACTGCCGCCAGCGTCCGCAGGGGCGCGGACGATTCCCGCCCCGCGACTGGCAGCGCCGCCTCCTGCACATCTGGACGGAAGCGCGAGACATGCGGCAGATAGCCCGCGTTGCGGAAGAGCACGGACGGCTCGAAGCCGTCCACCGCCCAGAACCCGCGGCGGCATTGGTAGTCCTCGGCGTCGGCCAGGAGATGCTGGTCCGCGATGACGGACAGGATGAACTCCCCCTGGAAGTCGAGGTCCGCCTCGCCGCCGTCGATCCAGATCGGGATGGTCGCGGTCAGGAAGCGCCCCGCTTGAATCTGGCGGCGCGCCAGCAGTTCCTGGCCGTTGACCGTGACGGAAAACTCATTGGCCGTGCCGTTGGGATTGCCGGCGCCGACGGTGATGAGGTGCAAGCCGCGCTTCAGCCCCGCGAGACGGAACCGCGCGTCCTTGCCCTGGTAGTGCGAATAGTATGCGCCGCTGCCGAATTCGATGCGGCGCAGGCTCCCCCGCCCTGCCGTCCAGCCAAAGCCGCGCCGCGCGGTGAATGCGCCGTCGTCCGCCGCCGCAAACGCCTTGCCGTGGCGCGCCGCGCCGAAGCACAGCAGACGGGACGCGGGGATGGTTTCCATGTAGCGGAAACTGCGCATGGCGTGGTCCTGGTCGTAGTTTTCCATGCCGCCGAGGCGAAGCCGCATCTTCGCCCCCGTCATCCCGCCAAAGGAATCCAGCCCGTTGGGAAAGGTCAGTCGCACGCCGTCGTCCGTCACGGCGACTCTGGCGCCGCCTCGGATGATGCCCGTCGGATAGGACGCGCAGCACTCTCCTGGGCCGATGGGATTGCAGTCGAGCGAGATGGCGCGCCCGCCAGCCAGGCGCAGCGTCAGGAAGCGCCACATCGAGGTCTCGAAGGCGCGCCCTCGGGCCAGCGTGCCCCGACGCAGATTCACCCCCCGCGCGAAGCCGCGATAGCCCTCGAACGCCGCCTTCTCGCCAAGCGCCTCCCACGGGATGAGCAGCGACATCTGGTGACTCGCGCGGCTGCCGCTGTAGGCAGGCCACTCGGTGACGGTCGAAAACTCCGCCGCGCCGCCGTCGGCGGAGAGGACCGCCTCCAGCCGATAGCGGAATGAGTCGACAGGATGCCACAGGTTGAAGACGCGGCGCCCGTCCGCCAGGACCTCGTCCCGCCGTCGAAGCGCCGCCCCCTTCGCCTCGGGGCACCACTCCAGCCAGGCCAGCGCCGCCCCGTCCAGCAGCACCTGGATGCGCCCGTCCTCTGGACGCAGCGTGAAGGCGCCCGCCGCAACAAGGCACGCCGCGGCGCAGGACAGCAGGATGGCCAGCCGAAGCTTCATCGGATCTCCTCCAACAGCATCACGGTGGATGGCTGAAGCGTCATCTCCAGGACCCCCTCCCGCGCGGAAAGCGCCTCCTCCTCGTCCAGCCGACCAGGGGCGGTGACGCGGCAACGGAAACGGCGTTCCGCGCGGTCGTCCAAGACCAGCCGAAGCGGCATGGGGGCACGGCGCTCCTTGTCCAGCGAGTAGAAGGCGGCGAAGACGGCGAGGCGCCCGTCCTCGCCGCGCGCCGCGACGGCATACAGGTCCGCCTGGTCGCTGGTGCAGCGGACCTGGTGGCCCAGGCGGTACAGGGCCGAGAAATAGGGGAACGGATAGTAGCCCGCGAGTCTGCGGAAAGTGTAGAAGTCGAACATGCCGTTGAAGACGGACGGGCGCGCGTCGTAGTACATGAGCATGTCGAGCGGGGCGTTCTGCCCCTCGCAGAAGCAGGCCGCGGTGAACGCCGCGCCGCGCGCGTCCAGGATCGTCGCGACCGAGTTCAGGTAGGGCTGCCCAGTCCAGTCCTCGACATAGTTGTACTCGTTGAGGATGCTCTCCGCGTCCGCATACCCGTATGAATCGAGTTTCTGGCGCAGTTTCCGCGAGAACTCCCCGATGGTGCGCGGATCGTAGGTGTACTGGTGCCACGAGAAGAAGTCCAGCGGCACGCGCTCGCCGTCGGCGGTCATGGCGGCGAGGAAGCGGTCCGTCCAGTCCGAGGTCAGCCGCGAGACCGACGGCCCGCCGATCTTCACCCCTGGATGCGCGGCCTTCAGGTGGCGCGCGGCCAGCCGATAGAATGCGAAGAACTCCTCGGCGGTGCCGCACCATGTGGGGCGCATCTCGGGCGGCATCGCCTCGCGCAGGTCGGGCTCGTTCCAGATCTCCCAGTATTCGATGCCCCAGCGGAAGCCATCCGCCCAGCCCTCGTTGTAATGGGCGATGATCCGTTCGCACACTCGTGCCCACTTCGCAGGATCCGACGGCGGAATCACCTGGTATTTCTTCTTCCAGTGCTCGATTTTCGTGCCCAGGCGGTAGAAGATCTTCGTGCCCGCCCGCAGCGTGTCCGCCAGATAGGCGTCCGTCAACGTGAAATCGTAGGCCGACGCGTCCTCGGGCGACCGCTGGAAATCGGGGAAGACCGCCGCCACGTCGACGATGTGCTCGCCGCCATACCAGTTGAAGAGCGCGGCGTCATGGTTCCGCGCGAAGGGAATGCCCGCCGCCTGATAGTCCTCGAAGTTCGAAAGGCGGCTGACCACGGGGCCGTTGTTCACGCAGTGCATCGGCTTGATCGCGCCAATCCGCTCATCTGGGTAGACCAATAGATTCGCACCTTCGACAGACATCCTGAAACCAACCTTTTATTTAGCAAATGGACACACTGGAAAAACAATGCATTTCCGGAAAACGCCTATATTATAAGTAGAATCCAGTCGCGCACAAGCGCGCATTTGTGCCAAAGAGTTTAGAAATCGTGCCAAAAACATGGACACCAGACAAGACAACGTCTATCTGCTCTACGGACTGCCGCGGCGGCTGCGGATGCCGCTCTCCCTGAGCAAGGTCGGCTGGCTCAGCGGCCACACCATCGAGCGCGACCAGGTCATCGGCCAAAACTATCTCTGCCTCTCCTTCAACCGCCGCAAATACGACATGTCGCTGAAGGACGACGCCCCGACATTCTCCTACTTCCCGCCTGGCATCCTGATCCCCGCCTCCCAGGTGCGCCACGACGAAATCTACTTCGCCTACATGCCAGACCAGACCCAGGCGCTCGTCTCCACCCTCCAGATCCGCCCTGGCTGGCGCCTCGCTGGATTCCGCTTCAACGAGACCATCCTGGCCCTCTGCGCAAACCTGCGTGAACTCCTGGGACGCCTGGACACCGTCGGCACCGCGGACGCCCTCGACGCCCTCGCCCTCCAGTTCTTCGCCGCCATCCTCGCCGCAGGCGAATCCGACGGCGCCGCCGCGCCGCCAAAGTTAAACCTCGACATCTACAACCTCGCCGAGGAACTCACCAAGGGCGCGGAACTGGAGACGCTGATCCGAAAATACGGCTACAGCCGACGGAATTTCTACCGCGAATGGAACCACGCCTTCGCCGTGTCCCCCATCCAATACAAACTCCGCGAAAATCTCCGCCAGGCCCAGTCCCTGCTCATCCACACCGACATGGGCATCAAGGAAATCTGCCATCTATGCAACTTTCCCGACAAGGTCTATTTCTACCAGTGCTTCCGCCGCCACGCGGGACTCTCCCCTGGCGAATACCGACGCCGAAACCGCCTCGGGGACACCTGAAGCGCCCGCCTCCAGATCACCCCGCCTCCGCATGTGCCCGGCGTGTGCTGGCTTCCGCCGCAAAAATGCGGCGGCACAGCACCGCGGGGGATGGTGTGTGGCGCAGCCCGCGCGAAAACAGCGGGGGCGCCGCACAGGCGCGGCAAATTGGGGCTTGGCAGTCGGCCCCCGCCGCCCCGCCTCCAGATCACCCCGCCTCCGCATGTGCCCGGCGTGTGCTGGCGGGCTTGCCCGCCAGTAAAGCCCCGATTGCCCGCCCCAGAATCAGCCCGCCCCACAAACATCTGGCCTTGCCGACAATTGTCAATTGGCCGGCCGCGCAGGAGCGCGGCCCTCCCGTTGCTTCACAAGCGCGCCGCTGGGCCTACTTCTTCTTGTAGGCGATCTTCAGCACGAAGTCGTTGGCGACGGGCCGCGGGCGCTTCGGCGTCTTGGTCTTCCTGCCCTTCGGCGGCGGTTCGGGCAGGCGCGCCTGCGCGTCCTTGCTGGGCGTCATGCGGAAAGAATTGTCGCCGCACACCACGGCTGCGGACGGGATGTCGTAGACGAAGCGTCCGCCCCGAAAACTCCGGGGCGCGTATGTCCGCCCGTTGCACTGGAACTCCAGATACTTGGCGCGCTCCAGGTTCGTCTGGATCTCGACCGTCACCGCGGCTTTCAGCCCCCTGGCGGCCGCGCCAGCCAGGTCGTCCCCGACGACCAGCGAGAACTCATACGGCTTTCCCGCCTTCAGCGGCAGCGGTTCGTTGGGGTCCATCGCGGGCAGCGTGTTGAAGCGCGCGCCGCCCTTCAGGAAATGCCACGACCGATAGCCGCCGCTGCCGCGCTCGGTCGCGAAGTAGAGTTTGTCAAGCCCCTCCGTGTGCAGCGGGTCGGCCTTGCAGATGAGGTTCAGGTTCCCCCGCTCCAGGTTGAAGTGGTAGACGCCGTCGCAGCCGTCGGCCATCGCCGCCGCGATGCGCGCATAGTAGAAGGCAGGCGTGCCGCGCCCCTTGAGCGCCTGCGGGTTGCGGATCCGCGATTCGTCCAGCGACGCGTAGAACTTCGCGCCGTATCGGTGGACGAGCGCGGCGGTCGTGCGCCATTTGTTCAACTGGAAGTATCCGCCGCCGATGACGATGTCGACCAGCCGTTCCTTCAGCCAGCGCTCCAAATCGATGCCGACCGCGCGGCAGTATCCCGCCGAGTCAGGCACGCGGATCGCGACCAGGATCGGCCGCCCGCGCCGACGCCCGATCTCCTCGGTGATGGCGCGCAGTTCGCCCATGAACTTCGTCATCATCGCCAGTTCCGCCGCGCTCGCCACCCCGTCCCACGCCACGCTCTTGAGCAGCTGCATGTGGCGCATGAAGTCGTATTCGATGCCGTCCACGTCGTAGTTGGTGCAGATCTCCCGCACGATCGCCGCCTGCCGACGACGGATCTCGGGATGCGTGAAGTCCACCGCGCTCCAGTGGCAGCGCGGCGGCGGATTCTCGCGGGTCCCCATCAGGTAGTTCGGATGCGCCAGTTTATAGGGCGGCATCAGGAACGACGGCTTCTCGGGCGTGTGCAGGCTGTCGTGCGTGTCGTTGAAGCGCAGCGACACGAAGCACTCCAGCTGCTCCCTGCGGCAGTAGCCGAGCGCCACCGCCAGCGGATCCGTCCCCTGCGCCAGCAACTCGCGCGTGACATTGCGCCGTCCAGGCGTCGCGGGGTTCGCCAGCAGCTGGTCGCCCGCCTTCGTGCGGCAGGTCAGATGCCCGAAGCCCGAACTGATGGGGCAGTACAGCACCGTGTCGATGCGCGTGCCGCGCGTGTAGACCAGGCGGCATCCCTCCAGCGCCTCCGCCGTCGCGGGCAGTTCCGCGGGAAAATACAGCGCGTCGCAGCCATCCGTGTTGTAGAGCACCTGCCGCGGGCGGTTCAGCAACTTCGCCCGCAGCGCCTCGAAATCCGTCCCAGGCGCGGCGGAGGCCACCCCCGCCGCCGTCACCGCCGCCATGCACACATTCACGCTTTTCCTGCCCATCGTCGCCTCCCTCGTCGCCATGCCACTCTCCCCCGTCTCCGCCCGCTAATATAGCGGATTCAAAAAAACTTTTCATGCACCGGTAAGAAAACCGCGCCAACGCTCGTCTAATTGTCGAAGTCCCACCCAGACGGTGGATTTTCCTCACCTCTTCAACCTACAAAGGAAAAGCCGATGACTACCCAATCAAAAGATCGGCAGTTCGAGCGACTCATCGACCAGGAACTGCCAAAATTCCGAGGTATCGCCTTCCGCATCCTTCGCAACGCCCCCGACGCCGACGACGCCGTCCAGGAGGCCCTCTTCAAGGCCTACCAGCGCTTCGACAGCTTCCAGAACGCCGCCGCGCTCTCCAGCTGGGTCTGCCGCATCGTCGTCAACTGCAGCTACGACATCCTGCGCAAGCGAATGACCGAGCAGAAGAACCTCGCCGACTACAACCCCGACCATTCCGTCACCGACACCTCCGCCCTGGAGGCCGCCATCGCCGACCTCCCCGAGCCATATCGCGACGCCATCCAGATCGGCGTCCTCTCTGGTTTCGACGGCAAGACCGCCGCCCAGATCCTGGGGCTCTCGCCCAATGCGCTATACCAGCGGATCTTCAGAGCCAAGCAAATGCTCAAAAATACCCTCAGCAAGGAGATTGCATAACATGATCACCGACGCCCAACTCGATGCCCAACTCGACGCCCTCCAGGCCCGCACCCCTGCCGAAAACGACCAGTTCGCCTCCGTCGCCGACTTCAAGGCGCGGTTCTTCGCCCGCGCCCACGCCGCCGCCGAAGCCACCCCGAAGAGCGCGGATGCCGAGCCAGATGAACCGCACGACAAACGCTCCTTCTGGGAGCGCCTCCTCCATCCACGCGGGAAACCCGAACCAGCCATGACGGGGGCCGAATACTGCTTAATGGAGTCCGCACGCCCCAGCCCCTCATCCCGCATGGCCAGAATGGCCGAATTCGCCATGGCGAAAATGTGCTGGAATGCCGCCATGCCCATGATTGCCGGCGGAGCCCACGCCCGCTTCGGCGAAGAATCCTCCGTGTCCATCGGCGGCGTGCCCGATGACTTCAACACCGAGGAGTACCGCTCCGTCGAGGAGAAGCCCTTCGTCGCCTCCGCCCGCAACCCACTCTCCACCTTCGGCGCCGACGTCGACACCGCTGGATACACCAACGCACGACGCATGATCCTGGAGAACGGCATCCTCCCGCCCGCCGACTCCGTCCGCGTCGACGAATTCCTCAACTACTTCCGCTACGACTACCCCGCGCCAAAGGAGGGCGTGGATGTCGCCCCGCACTTCGAGTGCGCCGACGCGCCCTGGAACCCCGCCCACAAGCTCCTGCTCGTCGGCCTCCAGGCCCGCGACATCCCCAAGGACAAGCTGCCGTCCTCCCACTACGTCTTCCTCATCGACAACTCGGGCTCGATGGGCGGCGTCATGGACATGGTCAAGGAGGCCGTCTCCATCCTCACGCGGCAACTGCGCCCGCAGGACAAGGTCAGCCTCGTCACCTACGGCGGCGGCGTCCACACCCTCCTCGCGGGGTGCGGCGACACCCAGGCCATCCTCAAGGCCGTCGCCAAACTGGAGGCCGAGGGCTTCACCCCTGGCGGCGAGGCCATCCAGAAGGCCTACGCCCTTGCCCACGAGCACTTCATCCCAGGCGGCAACAACCGCATCGTCCTCGTCACCGACGGCGACTTCAACGTCGGCGCCTCCTCCGAGGCCGACCTCACGAAAATGGTCGAAAAGGAGCGCGGGCAGGGCATCTACCTGAGCGTCGTCGGCGCAGGCTCGGGCAACTACAAGGACAACCGCATGAAGATGCTCGCCAACAAGGGCGACGGCAACTACATCTACATCGACAGCCCCGCCGAGGCCCGACGCGCCTTCACCCAGGGCCTCACGGGCCAGATGTACACCCTCGCCCACGACGCCAAGTTCCAGCTCGAATTCAACCCCGCCCGCGTCTACGCCTACCGCCTCCTCGGATACGAACTCCGACACATGGAGGACGCCGACTTCCGCGACGACACCAAGGATTCAGGCGAGATCGGCGTCGGGCAGCAGGTCACCGCGCTCTACGAACTCGTCATGGCAGACGCGCCCGCCGAGGTCAAGGCCGCGGCCGTCCCCGAGCCCCCGCCCCTGCGATACTCCACCCTGCAGGCCGTCGGTAGCGACGAACTGCTGACCTTCCACCTGCGCTACCTCCCGCCCCAGAAGGACGGCGACGCAGTCGAGACGGAAACCAGCGTCGCCGACGCGCGGCCTGGCGCCAACCTGACCTGGGCCGCCACCGTCGCCGAGTTCGCCCTCCTCCTGCGCGACTCCAAATACAAGGGGGACGCCACCTACGAGAGCCTCATCCGCCTCGCCAAGTCCACCCTCTCCCCCGACACCGACGACGACCGCCTCGGCTTCTTCACCATGCTGAAGCGCGCCGCCGAACTCGCAAAACCATAACTGGACACCATCCCCCTCGGCGCCCCACGGCGCCGAGGCCACCTAAGTGCGCCCCTCTCTTTTTCGCCACATATTCAGCAGGCCTGTTTAAAGAAGCCCTGGGGGCGGAGGATCATAGCCAGGGGTGGAGCGAGCCGCGAAGCGGCGAGCGGAACCCCTGGAAGGGCGCCGAAAACAGATTCGGCGCCCGGAAAGGGATGCCATTGTCGGGGGCGGGGGCGGAGGGAGGGCGGAAGCCCGACCGCAGCCTCCGCCCCCGACAACGACAGCCATGACAGGGCCGCAAGGCGGCATCTGTCAGCGGCTCCCGTTGCCAGGCGCTCCCGCCGCCCCTGCGGGGCTCCTGTTGTATTTTTACCGCCCCCAGGGGTTTCGGGCGCTGACGCGCCCTCCACCCCTGGCTATGCTCCGACGCCCCCTTGCGGGGGCTTCCCCCGGGCGGGAATGCCGCGCATCTTTTCGGGGATCGCGCCCCCCACCCCACACGCTTCTGGCGTATCTGCATTATGCGGGGCTGTTACCTACCATCTTGGGGAACATAGCGTGTGCATAAAATGAAGGCGACTTTCTCCCCGCAGGAAGTGTTATGAGGCGATTCCCAAATGATATGCTATTCGTCCAGTTCAATCTCCTCGCCTGCCTGCAAGGAGATGGCGCGGGGAGGGCCGTTCCGCACGATGACGGTGCGCCGAATGGGACGCGTGGCGCGGAGGCGGAGATGCCAGCGGCCGTCGCGGAGGGTCCCGCTGGCCAGCAGGCCGCAGGAAAGGACCATGCCGCGGCAACTGGCGGCCTGCCATCGGAGGGGGAAGCCCGCGCCGAAATGCAGCGCCTCGTCCTCTTCGTAGGCAAATAGTTCCTGGATCGCGACCACGGCGCCCATGGCGCCGTCCATCTGCATGATCTCGCCACGCGGCAGACAGGACCAGTAGGTGAAGCCTGGATGGCAGGCGTCATGGAGCGACGCCCCGCCTTCATTGTTGAAGAAGGCCTGCCAGGTCCGCAGCAAATGGATGGCCGCGAGCGGATGATGGGTTCTGAGATGGAGGATCGCCGCCCAGGGCAGCGACCAGCCCGTCCATTCGCCGCATCCCAGGCGGATCCAGCGGGTCATGCTCTTCGCCACAATCTCACGCCACTCCGAGGCGTCGGGGGAGATGGTGCAGAAGGGGTAGATTCCAGCCAGATGCGAGTGGTGCCGATGGCTTTCGGGAAGCAGGAAGTCCTCCCAGAGCGCGATCTCGCCGTCATGGACCGCCGCCTCAGGCAGATGCGCCTCGATCTCCAGCCACTTGGACTCCATGGGGACACCGAGCCACGCCGTCGCCTGATGCAGATTCCGCAGGTGCCGATGCAGCGCCGCGAGCTGGAAACTCGCGTTGCGGCCGCAGGAGCCAGCCTGGTCGCCGCCGAACTCAGGCGAGACCCCCAGGGGGAAGCCGTACAAACCATCAGCGCCCTTTTGCAGCACGGCCTCATAGACGCGCATGACCCCGACCATGAAGTCGAAGACCTCCCGCCGCAGATACTCCGCGTCGCCAGTGTAGAGGCAGTAACGAAACATCTGCGCGGCGATCCACGCCCCGCAGGCATGGTCGACGCTTCCAGTCCAGAAGCCGCCCTGGCAGACGCCCGTGTCGTCCACCGCGTGCGGCAGGACATATCCGTTTTCGATGCCCAGGAAACTCCGCGCGTTCTCACGCAGCGTGGGCCGCCAGGAGAGCACCTTGTCGAGCAGCAGCCTCATCTGCGGGAACGTTCCCGCATGGAAGCCTGGAGAGAGGATCATCTGCAGATTGATGTTCAGATGGAAGTCGCCGCTCCACGGGGGCGTGGCGTGATCCTCCATCCAGGGCCCTTGCAGGCCTGGGGCGCAGCCATTGGGATTCAGCATGATCCCATACTGGTAGAGGCCATGCCAGTAGCATTCGTCCAGGCCAGGGTCGCCTGTCGCGACGGCGGGCATGTCCGCCCAGTAGCCGCGCCAGTATGCCTTTGCGGACGCCGCGACTTCCTGGTATGTCGGCAATGCATGGGCACGCAGCCGCTCCATGTCGAGGGCCGATCCGCGCAGATAGTCGCAGGAGAACTCCGCGCCGTTTCGCTGCACCACGACCGCGTACGGGGGATCCGCGGGCAACTGCTGGAGAAAGAAGAGCCGCCCGCCCGCCGCGCCCTCCTCGGGGGGCTGGATGCCGCGCATCGCCAGCGATTCATAGCCCAGCGGGGAGCGTTCCGACACCCCCGCCCCCAGCCGCCAGGACGGCGCCAGCGTCAATTCCGTCCCCTCGGGAAGGCCGTGGCAGGCAAAGCCGTGCCGACAGGCCATGTCGCTGACGAATGAGAGGTGCCGCGTCTCGCCTCCGAGCGTGAAGACGACCTCGCACCGCCCGTCCTCCAGAAACGTCCTGAAGCGCACCAGTTCCGCCCCCGCTGGCAGCGTGAGCACGATCCGCCCGACTGGCAGCAGCGCGGGGCGGGCCACGCCGCGGGAGCGGTTTGCCGCGAACATCGTCTGGACGCGCGCGAGATCGCCGCCGCGAAGGGCTTCGAGCAACGCGCGATAGGACATCTCTGGTTTCCAGTCCATGCCGCCGCGGTGGTCCCAGAGATCGCTGGCGCCGAGGGAGAGATTCAGGGTGCGCCCCTCCCCCCAGAGCAGCAGGCCAAGCAGGCCATTGCCGCCCTTCGCACCCGCCAGGGGACGCGGCAACGGGAAATCGCGCGTGAAAAGCATCGTCTTGCTCATTGTCAGAGAATGACTTCCTCTGGTCGGCAGTCTGGCGAGGCCAGATGGCGGCGGCAGTCCTGGAAGACGACCTGCCTGGCTCCCCGCTGGAACAGGCAGGAAGCGGGCATGGGGCCGTAGAAGCCGACTTCGGGATACCCGCTTTCGTTTTCGGGCACGCTCGCGACCTGCGGACTCTGCGCCTCCCCAGGGAACTCCAGATCCAGCCCCTCGAAGCGGATGTCGCGGATCGGCTTTTCGGGAAGTCCCATGATCGTGAGGCAACTATGATGAATCGGGCGGGGATGCGGCACGATCTTGCCATGCAGCCTGCGGAAGAGGATGTTGCGGATGTCCCCCGCAGGCTTGGGGCTTTCGCCAGGATGGAAGCAGCGGCAGCGCCGCCCCAGGCGCAGGAAGATCGGCATCGTGCATTGGCGCAGTTCGATGTCCTCCAGGACGATGTCCTCCAGGACGCCGCCATCCACGGAAAAGAGTTTGACCGCCCCCATCGTCCCCTGCAGAATGCGGCAGTGGTGGATGTGGATGCGGCGCATGTCCCCGTAGGACTCCGTCCCGAACTTGATGGCGGCGCCCGCGCTGGCAAGAGTGCATCGCCGCACTTCGATGTCGCGGTTCTCCGTGGGATAGGTGCTTTTCAGGACCAGCGCGTCATCGTCGGAGCAGACATGGCAGTCCTCCACCAGCACATGTCGGCAACTGTCCAGATCCAGCCCGTCGTTGTTGTTGGCCCCGTGGTTCTCTATGACCATGCGGCGCAGGACGATCTCCTCGCAGTCCTGCAGCGCGCAGCACCAGGCGGGCGACCGCTCCAATTCCACGCCCTCAAGATGGACGGCGCGGCAGCCTACCAGGCGCACCAGGAACGGACGGTCCGAATAGCCAGGCGTCCCAGGGCGGAACCCATCCTGGCACCCCAGAATGCGGCTGCCCTGCTCCCCCGTGATGGCGATGCGGGACGCGCCATGCGCCCGAATGAGCGCACGCCCCATCGTCTGCCCGCAGCCCTCCACGAAGCCATCCTCCGCGGGCGCGTAGTCCGCCGCCGAGGCGCTGCCCTGGAGGGTCGCGCCTGCGGCCAGATGCAGCGTGACCCCGTCCCGCAGGAAGAGCGTTCCTGTGACATGGAGGCCAGGTGGAATGACGACGCGCCCCCCGCCCCGAGCCGCGCATTGGTCGATCAAATGCTGGAAGTCCATCTTACCAGTTCATCCCGACGCCTGCCACCGCAAAGCAATTCCGATCGGCGCTGATGGCTTTCAGCTTGGCCGCCCAGCGGTTTTTCGCCGCCGAGACGGTAAGGCCCTCGGCGTGCCCGTCGGCGAAGGCGACGTTCAGCATTCCGCCGTGCCGAAAGTCCACCCGATTGTTCCCTTTCCACTGGTAATGGCTGATCGTCTCCCCCGCGTTCGCCTGCCCGCTCGACTTATTGACGGCCACCGCGTCCGTGAAGAGCAGAAAGGTGGAGGGCGCGAGGATCTTCACGTCATAGACCACGGTCCCCTTGCCCTTCGCCTCGTTGCAGAGCTTCATGGCATCGGGATTGGTCTTGAACTCGGGATGGTCCACGAGATTGTACGGGACGGCGTAATGGCTGTAGCGGTGATAGTGCGCCGTGTCGACGGTGTTCTTGGCCATGGGGCAGCGCGCCGCGCTGGAGGAAAGCAGCGGCGGGCAATACGGCAGCGCCTTGTCGTTGTTCTTGAAGTATTCCGGATTGGAGACGCGGAAGGGGAACGACGTCACCTCGTCGGCATTGAGGGCGATCACGGAATCATTCGCATCCGAGTAGATTCGGTAGGCGAGCCCCGTCTGCCTGAGATTGCCGATGCACTGGACGGCGCGGGCCTTGGCGCGGGCCTTGCCGAGCGCGGGCAGCAGCATCGAGGCGAGAATCGCGATGATCGCAATGACGACGAGCAGTTCGATGAGCGTGAAGAATGAGGGTTTTCGCATGTCTGTCAGAACTCCTTGTTTGGGGGTGGGGATGGGCTATTGCGCGAGAACGACTTCGTCGAGAAGGCGTCGGCCAACCTTGAGCTTCACAATGACTTTCCCGACGCCTGGGCGCAGCGGCAGGTCGAGGCCCTCCTCTCGCAGGCGATACTGCGGCGGCACCGCGAGGAAATCGTCCTCGCCGTAGATGACCTCCACCTTGGCGTCGGCGACTGGTTTCGCCAAGGCCAGACGCAGGCGCCCGTTTGCGATCTTCGCCTCCAGCAACCTCGGGAAGACCGCGATGGCGGAGACCTCATTGGCGGGGAGGGCGACGGCGATGCAGTCGAATGCGCCGTCACGGGTGACCGCGCATGAAGCCTCCCGATAGACATCGACGTAGTGGCACTCGGAGGCTGGCAGCCTCAGGACGGGGGCGTCGATGGCCTTGTCGCCGCGGTTGTAGACGCTGTAGATGGTCTTGCCCCCTGTGAACTTGTTGGCGAAGACCGCAGGATGCAGGGTGGGGACCAGCGGGACGGGGGCCTCCGCGGACGCGAAAGTGTCCGCGTTCTCCTCCAGGGTCTTGGCCGCCACCGCCTCGACGGCGGTGGTCACGCAGTCCCCCACGCCGTTGAAGATGGACATGCGCCCGCTTTCGTGCTTGTCGTAATGGCTGTGGATCCAGACCTTCGCCTCGGGGAAGACAAATCGGCTGAAGACCATCTGGTAGGCGTTCAGCCGCCGAAACGGCGCCCAGCGCCCGCGGTTGGAAAGCCAGTGGATGCCCTGGCTGTAGAAACTGTCGATGAACTGGAGGATATGGTCGGTGCCAGCATGCTCCGTGGTCACCGCGGCATCGGGATTCGCCTCGCAGATGAGGCGCTTGAAGTTGAGGAGAGTCTGCGCCATCTGCTCAGGCGGGCAGAAGCCATGCGGGGTGCCGTCGAGATGGCGGTGGGCGGGATTGTGGCATTCGTAGAGCCGCGCCATGGTGTCCAGCCGAATGCCGTCGCACCCAGTCTCCCGCACCAGGCGCGCGAACCGCGCGCCGATCTTCAGGGAGTAGTCTGGCTCATAGAAGCACAGGAACCACCCCAGCCCCTTGCCGACATAGTTGCTGGCATACTCCCCGTCGCGGCCGACGGCCGCGAGCTTCCGCCCGTCCACCAGGCGGTCGATCTCCGAGCCAATGCCGACCGCCTCGGGGAAGGTGTAGAGCATGAGATAGCCGCCTTTGGCATGGACATCCTCGATTTCACGGCGCAGGGGTTCGAGCCCACCTCGGGTGCGGTTCACCTCATAGCATCCGTTGTTGACCAGCGGCGCGCCCTTGATCGGGAGTTTCACCAACTCCCAGGTCGGAAGCATGGAGCGCTCGGGGTCGTAGTCGTTCCAGTAGGCGAACTCCATGACGCAGTTGCGCTCCCATGGCCCCATCTGCGCGGCGTAGTCGTATTGCATCGTGTGCCTGTTGAAATACCCGTTGAAGCGCTTCGGGGAAAGCAGATGCATGTTGCCGTTGGGATGCCCTGAAAGACTGGAGAAGCATTCCTGGTACCATTGCGGAGTGGCGACCTGCTTCTTCCACCACGTGCGGATGAAGCGTCCGTAGCTGACCAGCCCGTCCCGCCAGTCGGAGGGGCCACACCCGAGGATGGATGGAGGGACCTGGCACTCGCCGCCCGCGGGGATGGCGCTCGGCTGGAACTTCCAGGCCAGCGAGGTGCCCTGCAGCCGATCGAGCAGCCCCGCCGTGCGGATGGGCTCGTCGGAGGCGACGGGCTCGTAGATGACATCCACGGGCGCGGCACTGGCCTGCCGCCGCAGCGCCAGCAGTTTCGAGCCGCCGCTTCGGTCGAGGGGATAGGCGTAGAAGCTGCCGCCCTCCCTGGGCGCGAAGACGCTCATGACCTGCATCAGCGCGGTGACGCCATAGACATGCCCCAGCTGGCAGTCCAGCGCGCCAGCCATGCCCGATTCAAAGGGATAGAAGAACGCATCGTCCTGCGGGGCGGAACTCATCCGAAGCCCCTGCAGGAAGGGGTGCACCACGGCCAGCGTGCGCCTGCGGTCGGAGCGGTTATTCACGGCGACACTGGCCTGCAGTTCCCGTTCATCGTCGGTGAAGCCGACAGTGTAGACGGCGGCGATGGAGCCATCCTGCGAAAGCAGATGGAAGACCAGCCTGGAGGAGGCGGCGGAACACTCCGTGACGCGGAAGTCCTGGAGATACCGCCCTCCGTCGACCTGCACCGCGAAGAAGGGAGAGGGCCTGGAAAGAATCTGCCGCCGACTGAAGCGGTTGGTCAACTCCCGCAACTGGATGCTTCCCGAAGACCAGTCGTAGCACAGCCGTAAACAGCGGTTCTCCAGCGTCGCCTGCCGCGCCGCCAGATCCACGGCGGCCTTCGGCGTCATCGCAGGCGGCTCAGGTAGCGTCGGCGGCAGCGCGGGGACCGGGACGTCGACGACGGACGGAAGCGTATTGGACTTCTGGCGGGGCTTGTATCCCTCGAAGCGGATGGAGTCGATCTCCACGCAGAACGGCTTCCCGCGGGAATTCAGGACCACCAGCGGCATCAGGCCAGACGGCGCGTCCGCAATGGTCGCGTTGGCGACCCGCCTGCCGTCGACGCTGGCGGTCATGTCCCCGAAATTCCAGTCGATGCGGAAGGTGTACCAGGTGCCGTCCTCGCAGCGGAAGACGTTGCGCTTGTCGCCAAAAGTCATGGTCTTCTGGTTGCTGAAATACAGGACGGCGCCATATTTCATCCACGGGACGACTGTCGCCGCCCCCAGGAAAAGGTTGCCGTTGCCGAGCCCCGTGAACCGCACGCGCATCTCGCAGGCGCCCGCGTTCGTGGATTCCAGCCCCTGCTTGCAGGTCAGGCGGAACTCCCCCGCGCCCTTAAGTTCCAGGCGCAGGATGCCGTCCCCGCAGGCATGGGCTGCGTCTCCAGTAGACCAGAGTTTCCACGGGGCGTTCTGCCAGACATCCTCGATGGCGACCGAAGACGGCCGCGTGTCGAAGGTCGTGAACTCATCCGCATAGGTGATTTCCTGCGCGGAGGCCAGAAACGGCAGAATCAGGCTGAGGCAAAGCGCGGTTCGGATGATTCGATGGCTGCTCATCGGCAAATCTCCAGGGTGGGGCGTTGACTTTTGGGAACCGCTGTAATTATACTTCGCAAGACGGCGACTGAAAATGGGAGAAAAGATATATTATTTATCCAAATCAATAACTCTTTTGGTTTTTCCTATGGTTCTTTCTGGAAAAAACTTTTCCATATCTTCCAAACGGGACATCATCCCGTCGCGGGTGAAGAACCAGTATCTGCCGCTGGACGGGCTGGAGGCCACCCCCTTCCGAAACGCAGGCTTCATCTACGCCGCGCTGGTGGACTTCGACTCCCGCTGGCTTCTGGAGCGCTGCGGAGCCAAGGAGACGCCGCATCTGGACTTCTTCTATCCGCTGGACGGCTGCCTCCAGATTGAATCGACGCTGGGCGTGATGCGCGCGTCCCCAGGCGAGGCGCTGGCGGTCCCCGCCTACTTCGACCGCAGATTGACCATCCCCTCGCCACGCTGCCGCCATCTCTATTTCCGCACCAACACCCCCGCCTTCTTCCCCAATATCACCTCCATCCTGATGCAGAAATCCCCCTGCACTCGCGAAATCGACTTCTATATGCAGCGGCTGCTGGAGGACAACCAGCGGAACTTCCAGGACACGACCCAGGAGCGCACGGAATATCGGCTCCATCTCTATTCGCTGCTGGCGAATCGGCTGAAGACCGAATGGAGCGGCCAGGGAACGGCCGAACGCAATCGGCTGGAGGACTTCTATTCGCATTCCAACGACTTCACGGACTCCGTCGCGGTGACGGACTTCGCCCGCCGCGCCAATCTCTCCGAATCGGCGTTCTACAAGCGGTGCGTCGCGGAAACTGGCCTCTCGCCGAAGCAGTTCATGCAACGGAAACGGATGGAACAGGCCAGAATCCTGCTGCGGTATTCCGGAATGCCGATCCAAAGCATCGCCGAGCAACTCGGCTACTCCTCGATCTTCTCCTTCTCCAAAGCCTTCCGCAAGGAATTCGGCAAGTCCCCGCGCTTCTATCGCAACGAGGCAAAAAGCTGAGGGAATGGCGCCAGGCCTCGCCCGCTCACTTCAGACGGCGGCGCAGGATCCGCGCCACGCGCGGGGCGAGGGCGGCGGCGAGGCGCATCTGCCCGAGGTCGGAGAGATGGCGCCCGTCGACGAGGCAATCGGTGGCCAGGGGGCCCAGGATGGTGCTGCCGTCCAGGAAATGCAATCCGCCGCCGCGGAGGCTGATCTCGGCGGTGACGAGATCCCGCGCATACGCGCGGTTGCGGCGGTGCGTCGCCTGCTCCTCGGGAGCAAGGCCCGTTGCGCGCGTCGCCGAGAGAATCGCGACCGCCGCCTCGGGCGCGGCGGCGCGCAGCGCCTCCACAAACGGCGCCAGCGACGCGATGTAGCCGTCGGGGCAGAGTTCCTCGAAGTGCAGGATATACAGGACTGCTTCGGGCGCGGATGCCGCCAGGAACCGCGCGGTCTCCAGGGAGGCCGCCGTCTCCGCGGGGCACAAATGGCAGCCGAGGTTCAGCACCGTGCGCCCCAGTTTGCGTTCAAGGATATTGCACCAGGCCATTCCAGGGCGCGACGCGCCCCGCCCCTGCGCCGAGGCGCCGCCATAGACGACGATCGGCGGCTGTTTCGGCAGCGCGGGCGCCGCGAAGGCCGCGCCCGCATCCGTGCCGATCTCCAGCGCCTCCAGCGGCGCGAAGAGCGGCAGATTCACCGTGAAGCGCTGCATCCTCACGCGCGAATCCAAATCCTCGAAAATGAGGAAGGTCTGCTCCGCCGGCTCGCCGCTCGCCCGCACCACATAGTGGTAGAAGCCCGCACCGCGCGCGCTGCCGATGTAGAGATCAAGGGCATGGCTGCCAGTGCGCGGCGTATCCGGCCAGATCGGCGCCTTCCCCAGTCGAATCTTCAGCGACACCCGCCGAGAATTCGTCACAAAACTCACCTTCCCCCCCGACGAGAGCGCCGCGTCCTCCTCCAGCCCCTTCGGCAGCGCCGACGCGCCGCCGAAACGCCCCCAGCCCGCCGCCCCTGGCATCGGCAGCCCATGCACGGCAAAGGGGGCCGCATGGGCATCCTGGAAGACAAGCTCCGTGCCTGCCGCGGCGGCCCCGCCCTGCATCATCTTGTCAGGGACTTCAATTCGCCTGGCGTTGTTCTGGTTCATGAAAGCCTCAGCAGTTGTCTGATCACGGGAAGCATGGCATCGGCGACCCGCTGGAAGCCCAGGTCGGTGGCATGGACGCCGTCCACCGTCCCCTCCCATGCGTCGGGGGCGAGCAGGGCGCGGCCGTCGATGAAGAAAAGTCGCTTGTCGCCTTCGGCGCGGCGCGCGGCGACCAGGCGCCGCGCGTAAGCCTGGTTCTTCGGCATTTCATCGCCGACCGAAGCCATGCGGCGCGCGCGGGGGGTGCTGTAGCCAGTGGACAGCGCAATCGGCGTCTCGGGATGCGCCGCGCGCAGAATGTCTATAAACGGCACGGTGCGTTCGCGGAAGTGCAGAAAGCAGTTCCACTCGTAGGTCAGGATGTAGGCCGCTGGCGTCTTCACCTGCGCCAGAAGCCGCGCCATCTCGGGTTCGCCCTTGCCGTTGCCAGAGAAGCCGAAGTTCAGAAAATGCCGTTTCAGGCGGCGCGCCACGATATTCGTCCACGCCATCCCGGGGCGGGACGCGCAGCCGCCCTGCGTGATGCTGGTGCCGTAGACGACCACAGGGCGATCGATGAGCGGCGTGGGCTGCGGCACCTCCGGCGACACGTCCGCCTCCAGGCCGATTTCGAGGGAGTCCATGCGTTCGTAGAGCGGCAGATGCAGCAGGAAGGTGCGAGGGGCGCGCTGCTCCGCCTCGAAAAGTGTCGCCGTGAATTCATCCTCGGCCGCAGTGGCGACGGCGCGGAACACCTCGTGTCCCGCCTCGCCGACGTAGAGGTCGATGCCGTGGCTGCCCGTCCGGGGGAAGTGATCCATCACCGCGGTCCCCGTCAGCTTCACGCGCACCGCCACCACCCGCGAATCGCTGCGGAAGCGGATGCGCGCGCCCGCCAGGTTCCAGGAGAGGGTCGCAACGCCGTCGGAGAGCGGCTCGGGCGGCTCCAGCGGGATGCGCCGCCACGCATGCTCTTCGGGGAACCAGTTGAGGCCAGTGACCTCGAAGGGGGCCTGGCGCGGGTCATGGAAGCGGAGCCTGGATGGTTTATTCATGGCGCAATGCCTCGATGGGTGAGAGGGCCGCCGCGCGGATGGCGGGATAGATGCCGAAGAGCACGCCCGTCGCCAGGGAAATCGAGAATGCCAGCACGATGGAATCCGCCTGGATGATGGTCACCAGCCCCGCGATATGCGTGACCAGCTTCGGCACGCCGATCCCCAGCCCGATCCCGATCAGCCCGCCGATCAGCGACAAAAGCAGCGCCTCCGTCAGAAACTGCACCACGATGTCCCCGCGCGTCGCCCCCAGCGCGCGGCGGATCCCGATCTCGCGCGTGCGCTCCGTCACGCTCGCCAGCATGATGTTCATGATGCCGATGCCGCCCACCAGCAGGCTGATCGCCGCGATGCTCCCCAGCACGATGTTGAAGATGCGCTTGGTCTGCTCCGCCTGCTTCAGCAGCTCCAGCGGCACCACGATCTCGAAGTCCGCCTTGCGGTGCGTCTGGCGCAAGGTCGCGCGCACCGCGCTGGCGATCGGCAGCACCTGCGCCTCCGAGGGCGCCGTCAGGGTCAGCTGGTGCAGCTCCACCTGCTCGATGCTCCAGGATCCCGCCTCGCGGTTCACGATCTTCTCGCCGAAACGCCGCTGCGCCGCCGTGATCGGCACATACACCTCGAAGATCTCCTTCGGCGGCGCCCCGCCGACGCCCTTTCCGCCTTTCCTGCCCTTCCCCGCCCCCCCCGAAGGCGCGCTCTGGCTGCGCACGATGCCGACCACCTGGTAGGCCTGCTTGCCAAGATAGATGCTCTGCCCCAGCGGATGCTCCAGGCGGAAGAGCCGCGCCGCCGTCGCGCTGCCCAGCACCGCGACATTCTCGTTGCGCGCCATGTCGCTGGCGTCGATGAAGCGCCCCGCCAGCAACTGGATCGGGGAGTGGCGCAGCGCCCACGGCACCGTGCCGACGACCTTGCCTGGCACCATCTCCACCCCGTGCCGCAGCCACGCCGTGATCTCCCGCGCAGGCACCCGGATCTCGATCTCAGGATACAGGTCGTGGATCCGCATCAGGTCCTCGTACTTCAGCCCATACTCCGAGATGCGCGACCGACGCCCCTCCCCGCTCGACGAATCGCTGTTCGTCGGCTTCACCGAACGGATGATGATGTTGTCGCTCCCCAGCTCCCGTATCTGCTGCCGGGCCTCGTACGACGCCCCCTCCCCGATCGCCAGCATCGCAATCACGCTCCCCACGCCGAAGATGATCCCCAGCGCCGTCAGAAAACTGCGCAACTTGTGCTCCGTGATGCTCCGAAGCCCCAGTTTCACCACTCGCTTGGATTTGTACAGCAAATGCATGGCAGTTTCCAAAAGGCAAGTCAATGCAGCGGAAAAACCGCGCTTTCGCGGACGTAGCCACGGCGTCCCGCCGTGGCGCCCCCGCAGAACGAACCAGCCACCGCTTACGGAAAATCCGGAAAATCAGGAAAATCCGGAAAATCCGCCCCTCTCCTGGGGGGGCGCTCACCGCAGTTCGTCGGATGCGATTTCCCCGTCGACGACGCTGATGATGCGGCGGGCGTGTTCGGCGATGGCGCGTTCGTGGGTGACCAGGACGATGGAGCGGCCTTCCGCGGCGAGGTGGTCGAGCACCTGCATGATTTCAAGGCCCGTGGCGTGGTCGAGGTTGCCCGTGGGTTCGTCGGCGAAGATCATGGAGGGCTCGTTGGCGAGGGCGCGCGCGATGGCGACGCGCTGCCGCTGGCCGCCCGAGAGTTCGTTCGGACGGTGGCCTGTGCGGTGGCCGAGCCCGACCAGTTTCGCCAGTTCCAGCGACCGTCGGCGGCTGTCGCCCTCCGACCAGCCCTGGTAGAAAAGCGGCACCTCGATGTTCTCCAGCACCGTCAGCTGGCTGATCAGGTTGAAGGACTGGAAGATGAAGCCGAACTTGCGCCCGCGCACCGCCGACAGCTGCCCGTCGTCCATGCGCGCGACATTCTCCCCCTCCAGGAAATAGTCCCCGCTGGTCGGCACGTCGAGGCATCCCAGGATGTTCAGCAGCGTCGACTTGCCAGACCCAGAGGTCCCCATGATGGAGACGTAGTCCCCGCGCCGCATCTGGAACGAGATGCCGCGCAGCGCATGGACCACCGTGTCCCCCATCGGGAAGTCCTTCCTGAGGTCCACGACCCGCAGGACCTCGGCCGCCTGTCCAGACGCGCCGCTCACGCCGGCGCCTCCTCGGGCTTCGGCGCGGGCTTCCCCTTCTCGCCGTCCTTCTTCTCCTCCTCCTGGTCGTCCTGCTTCGCGTCGCGCTCCTGCGGCGCCATCTGCACGCGGTCCCCCTCCGCCAGCCCCGCCTCGACGACCACGAACGACCTGCTGCGCTCGCCCAGCCTGACTGGACGCCGCGTGCCGTCCGCCAGCACGCACCAGTGGCGGTTGGTGGAATCGGTCAGCACCGCCTGGATGGGGACGAAGAGCACATTCTCCAGGCGCGCGATGGTGATCTCGACCGTCGCGGTCATGCCTGGGCGCAGGTCGTGCTCCGCCTCCGAGAAGTCCACCTTGACGTCATAGACCTTCAGGTCGGGGTTCAGCCAGGTGTTCTCCGCGCTCGGCAGGATGCTGCGCGAGGCGACCTTCCCCGCGAAACTGCGCCCCTGCATCGCGTCCACCTTGATGACCGCGCCCTGCCCCACCTTGATCGCGTCGATCTGCGCCTCGATGATCGACACCTTCACCTGCATGTGGTCCAGGTCGGGCAGGCTGAAGATCATCTGCTGGTTGCGGATCTCCTTGCCCGGCTGGATCGGCCCCGTGTTGTCCCAGCGCGGCACCGCCGCATAGACCACCATCCCAGGCACCGTCGCGTAGATCGTGCAGTTCGCCACCGCCTCTTTCGCCTGCTCCAGGCGGTTCGTCGCCTGCGTCAGCGCCTGCTTCGCGTTGCGGTAGCGCGATTCCGCCGTCGTCAGGCGGATCTTCGCCGTCGCCTTCGCGCGCTTCAGCGCCACCTTCGCCTCCTGCCACGTCGCCCAGGTCTTCTGGAAGTCCTTCACGAAGTCGAAACGGACGAAGATGTCGTACTTGCCCTGCGTCGCGTCCAGCGACTTCTTCTGCGACTGCACGTCGAGCAGGTCGTTCTCGTATTCGTTCTTGCTGACGAACTGCAGGTCGAAGAGTTTCTTGGTGTATTCGAGTTTCTGCTGGGCGCGGTTGAGTTTGGTCTGCGCCAGCTCGATGTCGCTGCGGTAGGTGTTGAGGTTCTGCAGCGCCGACCCGTCCAGCCGCTTGTCCGTGAGGATCGCCGCGATGTCCGCGGGCTCCTTCTCCATGAACTGCGCCGCCAGCACCTCGCCGACCAGCTTGCGCAGGTCGTTCTCGGCGTAGATGACCTCCAGTTCCGCCTTGCGGATGTTGTTCTCGTTGTCAGAGATCTGGATCGCCAGCGTCTCCTCCGCCGAGACCTCGGAGGCCACCGCGTTCTCGTAGGCGGTCTGCCGCTCGAAGAGCGTGTCCTCCACGTCCTTGCTGTCGAACTGCACCAGCACCCGCTTCGCCGCGATGTCCGCCTGCGTGATCATCGTCCCCTCGGGGATGATCGAGACGATCTTCGCGGTGCGCCCGATCTTCTGCATGATGTTCAGGGGCGAGGCCGTCTCGACGCTGCCGCTGGTCAGAATCGAGATCTCCAGCGGCCCGCGCTTGACGGTATAGAGTTCCTGCTCGGCCTCCGCCGCCTTTCGGCGGCAGCCGCACAGGGCCAGGGCGCATACGAGGATGGCAAACCAGAGCGTTTTCATTTCGATTTCACTTCCAGGCGTTCGGTCCAGAGCGTGCCGGGATCCACCTGCAGTTCGTCCAGTTGGTAGAGCAGCCGCAGCCAGCACATCCGATGGGTGACCAGCTGCCGCGTAAGGGAGTTGCGGGCATTCGAGAGGTCGTCCTGCGCGTCCAGGTATTCGCGGATGGCGATGCGCCCGTCCTCGAAGAGCATCTTCGTGTTCTCGACGCGCTTCTCCGCCAGCGCCACGGACATCTTCTGGATCTTCACCTTCTGCTCGTAGGAGCGCAGGTTGTTCCACGTCGTGCGCAGCGACTGCACCAGCTCCTCCCGCGATTCGTCGATCGCGCGCCGCCGCTGCTCGCGGCTGATCAGCGCGCGCTTCAGCGCGATCGCCTCCTCGGTGCGGTCGAAGGGCAGATCCATCTCCAGCCCCACGGAATACTCCGCGTCGAGGAAGCGCGGCGAATGGATGGTGTTCGAGGTGACGCTCCCCGCGGTTCCGCTGGCGGTCAGGTTCAGTTTCGCGCGCATCGCGTCCTCGGCGATCTTGACGGCGCGCTCCGCGTCCTCGAGGCGGTCCCGCACCGTCGCGAAGTCCAGGCGCTGGCGCAATGCCGCCTCGACGGCCTCTGGGAGCGTCCGCGACGGGCGTGGCAGATCCATGCTCAGCATGACGACCATGTCGGCGGGATCCACCTCGATCTCCGTCTCCAGCGGAATCGCCAGCGCGACCTTCAGGCTGTCCTTCGCGGTCTGGACCGCCTCGCGGTAGGTCACCAGGTTCGACTCGGCGTTCAGCAGGCGCTGCCGCGCCTGGTCGACGTCGATCTGCGTGACGCGGCCGCCCTCGCCCATCGCCTCCGAGCGGTCCCGCGAATACTTGAGGCTGTCGTAGCTCATCTGGCCGATCTTCATGTCCGCCTCGGCGTTGAGGACGTTGTAGTAGAGGTCGGCCACCTTGATCAGCAGCGCCTCCCGCTCCCGCACATAGGTGCGCAAGGCGTAGATGAGGTTGCGCTCCGCCTGCGTCAGGCTCTCCCGCGCCACCAGTTCCCCCGCCCCCGCCAGCAACGGCTGCGTCAAGGTCAGTTTCGCGAGGCTCGACATGCTCACCGTGCGCGAACCGCTCATGTACCTCAGCGTGTTCAGCGCAAGCGACCCCGTCAACCGCCCGCCCGACAGCAGCCGCTTCGTGAAGCCCACGCTGGAGCCCGTCGTGAAGGTCGTCCGCGCAGGCGCTTCCTGGCGGATCCCCAGCAGCGCCGACCAGTTGTTGGTCGGATTCCAGTCCCATGCGTGCTGCGCGCTCACCAGCGACAGCGCGCTGCCGTAGAGCGTCTCGCGGGCGGTCTGGTAGGCGCGGCTGTGCTTCGCCGCCAGTTCCAGCGCCCCACGCAGCGTCAGGCGCAGCGTCCCGTCCTTCTGCACGCCCTCCCCTGGCTGCCACGGCCGATAGTCGGAGATGCGGATCTCCTCGCGCGCGGCCTCCGCCCCGAACTGCTTGCCCTGCGCCTCCCCCAGCAGCCCCGTGACCCTGCCGTCCAGTTCCTGCAGCCGACGCTCCGTCGAACACCCCCACCCCAGCAGGAGCACCGCGCAAAGTAAAATGTACAGGTATCGGTTCAATGCAAATGCCCCTGTTGATCCATCGCCCGCCCCCCCAGCCATGCCGACTCTGCCGCATCGGCCGGCCGCGCAGGAGCGCGGCCCTCCCGTCGCTTCACAAGCGGAGATTGGCCGGCCGCGCAGGAGCGCGGCCCTCCCGTCGCGACGCAGGCGAAGGTCGCCTCGCAAGCGGAAATCGGCCGGCCGCGCAGGAGCGCGGCCCTCCCATCGCTCCACAAGGCAAGACTGGCCATGCCGGCCATGCCGACAAGACTGACCATGCCGGCCATGCCGACTCTGCCGACAAAGCCCGACCATGCCGGCCATGCCGACTCTGCCGACAAAGCCCGACCATGCCGACCATGCCGACTCTGCCGACAGACTACCCCTTCTGACTTCCCGCCGCATTGGCGAACTGCACGCGGTGCGTGAGCATGGAGCGGGCGCGTTCGGCGAGATTGGAGAGGTGGGCGGCGATGCGTTCGAGGTTGGAGAGCAGTTCGACGTAGATGACGCCGTTTTCGACATTGCAGTCCTGGTTGTGCAGGCGGGACTCGTGGTTGCTTTCGAAGCGCGCGGTCATCACCTTGATTTCGCCGCAGTGCTTGATGACCTTGTCGATGAGTTCCTCGTCGTTGCGGCTCATCCCCTCCACCAGCATCCGCCCCGTCTCGGCCAGTTTCTCGCCGATCTCGCGCGTCTCCGCCAGCGCGCTGGAGGAGAACTTCTGGCTGACGGCATCCTCGTTCGACACCAGTTGGAGGATGTTGATCGCGCGGTCGCCGATTCGCTCAACATCGTTCACGCAGTGCATGAACGACGGCACGATGCTCGACTGCGTCTCGGTCAGGTTTCGGCGCGTCAGTTTGATCAGGTAGTCGATGATCTCATGCTGCGCCTTGTCGATCTCCGCCTCCTGCGCATGCAGTTTCTCGCCCTCCGTGTGGTCGCGCGAGATGAAGGCCGAGATCGCATTGTGGGTCAGCGTCATCGCCGCGCGGGTCATCGCCAGAAGCGCGGTCAGCACCTGGTCCATCGCCGCCGACGGCGACCGCAGCAGATGCGGCTCCAGA
>JAEEGL011333996.1_pt1 | contig 46709 bp, 45 predicted proteins | sample 9134231 | NCBI WGS metagenome assembly JAEEGL01 (sample SAMN16246548, study PRJNA631951) | gut metagenome | biome: gut microbiome; feature: rumen; material: fiber-attached | host: Bos | place: Iran: Karaj | collected 2018-10
AAATGAACTCTCTTATAAAATAAAAGGCTTTCATCAAGCCTTTTATCCTCTTGCGGAGAAGGGGGGATTCGAACCCCCGGTACCCTAATCGAGTACGACAGTTTAGCAAACTGTTGGTTTCAGCCACTCACCCACCTCTCCGTGGTCAATGTTGAATATCTTTGTTTCGCTTGCGAAACAGTTATTTCATTCCTCATTGAAATCGGCTGCAAAAGTACTAACTTTTTGCAACCTGACAAAATTTTTTTTCTTTTTATTTGAAAATTGATTCGAAACTATTTCTTCTTAGCTTGATTTGCAACACTTTCCATTTTTTTGCGAATTTCCTCTTGATCACCTAAAAAGAACTCTTTTTCGAGCTCCATGTGGTCGTTAAATTCGAAAATGTAAGGCACTGCAGTGGGAATGTTGAATTTAATAATCTCCTCATTTGTCATGCCTCGCAGCTCTTTGACAATGCCTCGTAGGCTGTTGCCATGTGCTACAACAAGTACGGTGTCGTATTCTTTGAAGGAGGGCAGGATAACTCCTTTGTAATACGGCATTAGACGTGCTATGGTGTCTTTGAGTGACTCGGTGAGGGGTATCTCGTTGTCTGGAATCTCTTTGTAGCGGGGATCCATTCGGGGGCTACGTTCGTCGTGTAGATCCAAGGCTGGGGGTTGCACGTCGAAACTGCGACGCCACAGCAGCACTTGGTCGTCGCCGTATTTCTTTGCGGTGTCGGCTTTGTTCAGCCCCTGTATGGCGCCATAGCTTTTCTCGTTCAAACGCCAGCTCTTCTCCACTGGAAGATAGTCCATATCCATTGCCTCAAGAACTTGGTTGAGGGTACGCACAGCTCTTTTCAAATAAGAGGTGTAGCACATCTCGGGTTTGTAACCCTCTTTTTTAAGTAGTTTCCCGGCTTCGTATGCCTCTTGTCGGCCAAACTCGGTGAGGTCTACATCGGTCCAGCCGGTAAAAAGGTTCAGTTTATTCCATTCGCTTTCGCCGTGGCGTACAAGAATGAGTTTTTTCATGAATGAATGTATATGAATAGTTTAATACTGTTATAATGTTTGAGATGTTGATTCTCGTTTTCAAAGTGTTACCATTCTGTGTTTCAATATCATTGTTTTCTATCTTTCGAGAAGTTGAACACTTTGTCGCCCTTTTTCATAATGATTTTGTCGCTGAAGATTCCTTTATACGCCATTATGCAAACCAGAGCGCCCAAAAGAATGAATGGGATGCTTAGCCATTGTCCCATGTCGAGAGTCATGCCTTTTTCAAAACTTACCTGCTCCTCTTTGACAAACTCGATGATGAATCGGGCACTGAACAGGGCTATGAGCCACCATCCAAATACTGCGCCGGGTAAGAGTTTACCGTTTTTGTGTCGGTATACGAGCAGGCATACCAGGAAGATTAAGAAATAGCTGAGCGACTCGTAGATTTGTGTTGGGTGTTTGGGTACAATTTCTTTGTTGCGCTCAAAGACAACTCCCCATGGCAGATCGGTGGCGACACCGTATATCTCGCTGTTGAAGAGGTTCCCAAGGCGTATGAAGGCTCCGCCCAAGGCTATTATGATGACGAGGCGGTCAACGACCCAGATGGGGTTGACGTGATGTTTGCGCCAGAAGAGCCAGAGGGCGACGAGAATGCCTATGGCGGCGCCATGGCTGGCAAGACCTTCGTAGCCTGTAAACTTCCAACCGTCGGGAGTATGTCCGAAGGGGAGTATCATCTCAATCCAGTGTCCGTCGCTAAGGTAGTAGCCAGGCTCATAGAAGAGACAATGTCCGAGGCGCGCACCTATCAGTACGGCAAGGAATATGTATACAAGCAGTGAGTCGAGGTACTTTATATCTACTTTCTCGCGCTTGTACATCTTGGAGAGTATCAGGTATCCCATAAGGAATGCCATGAGAAACCCCAGTGAGTACCACCGTACACCGAACGACCCGATATGGAATATTATCGGGTCGACGTTCCAATGTATAGAGGAGAGTAGCATTTTGTGTTCTTTTTACGGATTTCTTTTGTTGATGATGGCTACTACAGCTTATTTTGCGTAGTTGACAGCGCGGGTCTCGCGAATCACGGTGACTTTGATTTGGCCAGGATATGTCATCTCGCTTTGGATTTGGCGTGACAGGTCGTAGCTGAGCTTGTTGGCTTCGACGTCGCTGACCTTTTCTGCTCCTACGATGACACGGAGTTCGCGACCGGCCTGGATGGCGTAGGTTTTAACAACTCCTGGGTAGGTCATGGCCATTTCTTCTAGTTTGTTGAGGCGGTTGATGTAGGCTTCGACCACTTCACGGCGTGCGCCGGGACGTGCGCCGCTGATGGCGTCGCATACCTGAATAATAGGGGAGAGGAGGCTGGTCATCTCTGTCTCATCGTGGTGTGCGCCGATGGCGTTGCACACGTCGGGGTGCTCTTTATATTTTTCGGCCAGCTTCATACCCAATATTGCGTGTGGCAGGTCGGGCTCGTTCTCGGGTACCTTGCCAATGTCGTGGAGCAAGCCAGCGCGTTTGGCAAGTTTGGGATTAAGGCCAAGTTCCGATGCCATTGTTGCCGCCAGGTTGGCGACTTCGCGGCTGTGCTGCAACAGGTTCTGTCCGTAGGAGGAACGATATTTCATGCGTCCCACCATACGCATTAGTTCATGGTTCATGTTCAGGATACCTAGGTCGATGCAGGTTCGTTTGCCCACTTCGACAATCTCTTGTTCTATCTGTTTGCGTGTTTTGGCGACGACTTCCTCGATACGGGCAGGGTGGATACGACCGTCGGTGACCAGTTTGTGGAGCGATAGACGTGCAATCTCTCGGCGTATGGGGTCGAAGCCAGATAGGATGATGGCGTCGGGAGAGTCGTCGATGATGACTTCAACACCGGTGAGGGACTCAAGGGTGCGTATGTTGCGGCCTTCACGACCAATAATGCGGCCTTTAACCTCTTCGTTTTCGAGGTTGAAAACGCTGACGGTGTTCTCTATGGCATGTTCTGTTGCTGTGCGCTGTATGGACTCGATAACAATCTTTTTTGCCTGTTCGTTGGCAGTCATTTTTGCCTCTTCCACGATGTCCATTATCGAGTTGCTAGCCTCTGCTTTTGCCTCTTCGGTCATTGTGTCGATGAGGTGCTGTTTTGCCTCCTCGGCGGTCATATTGGCTATGTGCTCGAGTTTTTCGATGCTCTCTTTGTATATTTTTTCTGTTTCGGCTTTGCGTTTGTTGAGTACCTCTATTTGTCCGTTGAGGTTCTCGCTGGCTGACTTGAGTTCGTTGCTCTTCTTTTGTAGCTCCTCAACTTTCTGCGCCAGAGATTGTTCGCGTTGTTTCATTTTCTGCTCGGCCGATTGTAGTTTGCTGTTGCGCTCTGCCACCTGTTTGTCGTACTCGCTCTTCATCTGCAAGTATTTCTCTTTGGCTTGCAGTATCTTGTCTTTTTTAATCACTTCGCCTTTTTCTTCGGCGTCCTTAAGTACTTGCTGGCTCTTGCTCAGCAACTTGTTGCGCAGAACTGTTGTTGTGGCTCCGATTCCTGCGGCGGCACCAACAACGAGTCCAATGATAATCATTAATATTTCCATGGTTTAGATAAAGTGTGTTTTTGTGGAACACGTGGCAGAACAGGAGTGACTCTTTCTCGTTGGTTCTCATAAAAAACCTGCACCGCTACCCTCCGAGAGTTATGGTAAACTCTGATAATATAGGATTTGAGCGCCGGGTGTATCAGCTTTTTTTGCCGTGAACGGTCTTGCGACCGTTGGCATACCTACCCACCCATGAGCAGACTCGGTTTGTAAATGGTGTTGAGTTTACAAACTGTTTTGGGTGGGGTGCAGGCTGTTCTCCAAGACGGTGTCTATTTCCGTCAGTTTGTCTATCAATCGATTGTCTTTGTATTGCAGACTGTCTTTTGTTTTGTTTAGCTCTGCCACTTGCATTAACGCCACCATAGCCAAAAGGTCTTGGTTGTCGCGGTGGTTGAACTGTTTTTTGAACATACGTGCATGGGCGTCGATGAGTGCCGCGGCGTCGCGCAAATGCTTCTCCTCTTCTGCGGCAATCGACAGCTTATAGCTACGTTCCAATATGTTCACAGTGACAGATATATTTTCCATTTCTTTATAGCAAAAAACGTCGCCTTTGTCCTTTAGCTGATATCGTTCAGCAACGACAGGCTTTTGTCAATATTTCGGATCATTTGATTGATCTTGAGCTTTATTTCTGCTGAATCGCCCTTGTCTACAAGCGTATTCCTTATTTTTAAAATTTGTGTTTCTTCTTTAAGTTGTGATATGTTTTTTTCTTGCTGTTTTATGATTTCGGCCTGTTCCTCGTTCTGTTCTTTCAACTGCATCACCTGCCCCTTGAGCTTGTCGTTTTGCTCAATAAGTTGGCGTATCTTGTACTCAATGCCGCTCAGAGTTGTTTCGAAGTCGAACATTGTGGTGATTTTTATTCTGGCTTTACATCTTGGAACGATGTCAGACCTTGTTGGTTATTGTGTTATATTTTATAATGTTAGTCTCTGCTAATTAAAGTGCAAATTTACGCACTTTATTGAAATGTGCCAAATTTTTTTTGCCTGTTTGTTGCAGAGATATAGCTATGTGTCAGATTGATAATTACTTGATGTTTAAATTGTGACCCATGCGTTCTTGTTTCGTCTTGAGATATTTTTCGTTGTATTTGTTGGGTTCGATGATTATTGGCATCGTTTCAACTATTTCGAGTCCATACCCCTCAAGGCCACTGCGTTTTACGGGATTGTTGGTGATGAGTCGCATTTTGTTGACCCCCAAATCGCGCAGTATCTGTGCTCCTATGCCGTAGTCGCGTTCGTCAGCTTTGAAGCCAAGCTTGATGTTGGCTTCGACGGTGTCAAGTCCAAGTTCTTGAAGATGATAGGCCTTGAGTTTGTTCACAAGTCCTATGCCGCGGCCTTCTTGGCTCATGTAGAGTATCAGGCCTTTGCCTTCTTTCTCTACCATCTGCATGGCTTGGTGGAGCTGATGTCCACAGTCGCATTTGCATGAGCCGAATATGTCGCCGGTAGCGCAGCTAGAGTGGACTCTTACCATGACGGGCTCGCCTTCTGCCCATTCGCCTTTTTTCAGAGCCAGATGCGTGGCTCCGTTGTCGAGCTGTGTGTAGGCGATAAGTTGGAAGTTGCCCCATTCTGTTGGAAGGAATACCTCTTCCTCTTTCCTTATCATGGTTTCGTGGGCTATACGATAGGAGATAAGGTCTTTGATGGTAACTATTTTAAGGTCGAATCGTTTTGCCACCTCCTGCAACTGGGGCATACGTGCCATTGTACCGTCATCATTGATGATTTCAATGAGTGCGGCGCATGGTTTGAGGCCAGCGAGACGTGCCAGGTCGATAGAGGCTTCGGTATGTCCTGCGCGAACCAAAACTCCTCCGTTGCGAGCACGCAAGGGATTGACGTGGCCGGGACGACCCAAGTCGTTGGCAGTGGTCTTCTCGTCGGCAAGGGCTTTGATGGTCATGGCACGGTCGTACATGCTTACTCCTGTGGTACATCCGTGTCCAAGAAGATCTACGGTAACAGTGAATGGGGTTCCCAACAACGAGGTGTTGTCGTGTACCTGCATGTCGAGGTTGAGTTCGTGGCAACGGTCTTCGGTTATAGGAGAACAGAGTACTCCACGTCCATATTTGAGCATGAAATTCACTTTCTCGGGAGTGATTTTCTCGGCTGCAATAATGAAATCTCCTTCGTTCTCACGGTCTTCATCGTCCACTACTATCACAAATTTACCTTCTTTGAAATCTTCTATAGCTTCTTCTATTGTATTGAGTTTAAATTCCATATAAAATTATGCTAATATAATATATCTTTATTATAAACTTGCAAAGTTACATTTTTTTTCCGATAAAAAGGAATCTCGTCTCCCATTGTGTTAATTCTCTTCCAATACTTCCGCTTCGCCGCTTACGGTATAGCGACGGTTGTCGTTGAGGCATAGGCATTGGTATCGGGTGCGGTTTTTCTTCAGCATGACAAATTGTAGGTGCGGCTTTGTTGCAATACGGAAAATGGTGTCGACAGCAAGGTCTTGTACTAGGGTGCAGCGCCTTTCTTCGTTGTTTTTCCCCATCAGCATTCTCTCTAAAGTCCTGCCTGCGGCGCGGTTAAGAGGAATGTGGGCTGTGTATTTGGCTATTAGTGGCAAGCTTTCTTTAGGGAAATGTCCTTCTTGTGCATAGTGGACAATCAAATCCCTGTAATGGCGTTGCCACTCATGTCCGTGGGGCTGTACTGTGCGGCCATGTGAGAGATTTGTCTCTAGATGGGCCATCTCATGGAGCATGACAAGGAGAAAAAAATGAGGAGCGAGGTCTCCGTTGACACTTATTTCATGAAATCTGTGGTTGGGAGAAGGACAACGGTAATCTCCGTATTTGCTTGTCCTGGTTTGTTTAATATTAAAATGAATTTTGTGGCGACGGATGTATTCGAAGATAGGGTCTACCGCTGTTGGTGGCAGATAACGACGCAAGATGTCTTTGCTTTTCTCTATTTCCGACTCCGTCATAGCCAAGGGTTAGAATGTCAGTATAAGTCGCTGTTGTATGTTATGTCGTCGCTATTTAGGGTTGTGACGTTTCTTTCAGCAAATGTCGGGCAATTGCATTTGCGGCTTTTGCGATGCTTGGACATGTGTATGCCGCGATTGCTGCAAGCTGTTGTCAGCAATAAACAGCCGACAAGCAGGAGTGTTTTTTTTGTTTTTCTATTCATAGTTTTTTAGAATTGGAAATATATAAAAGGTTGCAAGTCAGCGGTGATAAACTGGTATATGACAAAGACAGCCACAACGACAACGATGGCCATCAGCCATAATGGCATAGTGGCGAACCACAATCGATAACGGCGTTTGAAGTTGTCGGGCAGCCAATGGATAATCATTCCAATAGCAAAAACGATGAAAACATTAGAGTAGGCTGACAAGATTTCGCCTATTGAGACTGAATTCCAGGAGCCACCTATACGGTTGACCATATTTTTGGCTGTGTTCCATGCAACTTGGTTGGCCTCGGCGGGGTCGAGGTTTGAGCCGCTGCGGAAGAAGAGTCGTGTGAATGTGATGAAGACAAATGTGAGAAATATGTTCCACACTCGGTCAATACCGTTTCGCAGCTCCTCACGCTTACTATTTCTGCATAATGGCTTGACAATAAGGTATCTTATGATAGTGCCAAAACATATAATGCCGCTCCAAATAACTCCGAGATTTAATGCAGGCGTATGCCATAGCAGATCGGCGGCAAGGAAAACCACAAAAAGAGCTTCGGTGGCAATTACTCGTGATCGTGGAGGCAGCTTTTTCCACCATTTGTATACTAGTATGCCTAAACCGTTGAGACCTCCCCATGTGATGAAGTTGAAACTGGCTCCGTGCCACATGCCGCCAAGCAACATAGTGTCCATGTTGTTGACGTTGGTGTTGAACTCTTTCCTGTGTCGAGGGAAGATGAGATATACAGCTAAGAGCAATCCTATTACTGTGGTTACTACCAGTGTTACCCATGCTGTGTGTGCCATCATCGCTACCACTATCAACATGCCGCCAAGGATGAGGTAGGATGCCAGCGAGGCGCGTCGGTTTCCTCCCAAGGGGATATACAGATAGTCTTTTAGCCAGTTGGATAGTGACATGTGCCATCGTTTCCAGAATCCTGCGGGGTTGGTGGCTTTGTATGGCGAGTTGAAGTTTTGTGGCAGATAGAATCCCATGAGCATGGCCACGCCAATGGCAATGTCGGTATAGCCAGAGAAGTCGGCATACACTTGCAGCGAGTATACGAACAAGGCCGAGAGGTTCTCGAATCCAGTGTATAGAAGCGGGTTGTCGAAAACTCGGTCGACAAAGTTGACAGCCAGATAGTCGCTGAGGATGATTTTCTTCATCAAGCCGTTGATAATCCAGAAAACAGCTATGCCGAATTGACGGCGTGAGAGGAAGTATTTTTTGTAGAGCTGAGGAATGAATTGGTCGGCTCTGACAATGGGGCCTGCTACAAGTTGTGGAAAGAATGTTGTGTAGAAACCAAAATCGAGTACATTGTCGGCATGCTTGATCTTGCCTTTGTATACGTCGACAATGTAGCTGATGTTTTGGAATGTGAAGAATGAAATGCCGACAGGGAGTAGTATTTTTGAGGCGTCAAAACGTGGTTTCGCTGTGAAGTGGTTGGCAAATTGAGCCAGGTGGTTGACAACATGAAGGTCGCTGTGGAACATGTTGTTGTAGACGTCGGTGAAGAAGTATGCGTATTTGAAGTAGAAGAGTACAAACAGGTTGATGACGACACCCACAATCATGAGTGTTTTTTGGTATGCCTTTCTGTTGTCACTTTTAGCCTTGTCCATCCATATTCCCAGAAAATAGCCCAGGAAGGTAGAGAAAATGAGTAACAAGACAAAAAGGCCGGAGGTTTTGAAGTAGAAGAATAGACTAACCAGAAAGAGGTAGCCATTGCGAATGTTGAGGTGGGTTAGACGGAATCTATATCTCTTCCCGCTTGAGGTTTGGTTGGTTGGAATGTTCTTCCACAACTTGTTGTTCTGTATAAGGCAAAGCACCGCAAAGACAATAAGAAAGAAGGCCCAGAAATTGAACTGGGTGAAGAGCAGAGGATGTTCTTTGTCGAAAGAGAAAAGGTCAATAAGAAATGTAAACAGGGATCTCATCTTTGCTCTCGTCGGTGCTTGTTTTTACTTTTTTGAATGTTCGTGGGGTGTCGGGGTTGCGTTGTGTGCCGCCGACTTTTATGTTTTTGTCATCGGCTTTGTTTTGAGTGTCTTTAGTATCGCTCCTCATGTTGATGAGCATTTCAAAGAGAGCGTTGCTCAGCATGTCACCTAGCAGTTGGTAGCCTTTGCGGGTGAAATGAACTTTGTCGCGCGATGCCAGCTCTTGCTCGTTCCATTTCACTATTGATTCCAATCCTCCCATGATTTCGAACTGATCCCATACTGCTCCACCACATTGACGAGCAATGCGGTAGAAGGCGTCGCGAGCCAGAGGACCGTTGTCGTTGCTTATGCGTTTGCGCCCTGCCGCCCTGTAGCTGTCGTTGTTAGTGATGAATATGAATGCACATTCTGGGTTGACAGCGCGAATGGAATCGACAAGGCTCAGATAACGTTTTTGGAATGCCACTGAGTCGAATGTTGTCCCTGAGGCATCGTTGATGCCGATGCCGAAGATTACCAAGTCGGGTTTTATCAGCGAAAGGTCTTTCTTGAGATAGGGGCATTTTTTGGCATAGTCGTTGATGGAGGCTCCGTTGACGCCTATGGAGTGAAAGGTGATGCCGGGCTTGTCATTGTCGAGAAGAATGCCTGTCAGAGTGAATGACTGTCCTTGACCACAAGGCATTATTATTGTCATTGTGTCGAACTGGAGGGATGTATGAAATACGAAACGTCGTCCATTAAGGTCAATGGAATCTGGTTCAAGCAGCTCTACGTTATCGTTTTTGACCGATAGTCTTAGTTGTGGCACAACGCCATCGGGAGATTCTCCCAATATGGTTATTTCGCTTGTGGTGAATGTAATGTCTCGCTCGTTCAGCATTATGCCAACCTCTGCTATTGAATCGCGTGCTGTGACGGCAATGCCGCATAGTCCAAGTCTAGCTTCGGGCTCTTTGTATACGTTGCGGATCAGTTCGAGAGGGTATGAACGGAACACTTTATAGTCGAATGGGTTGTTGCATTTCTGTGCCGCGGAATAGGGGAATATTATGCCGCGAGGACCTACTGGGAACGATGCGTAGGGGTTTTCATTGACCCCTATTGCCCTGCATGCTCCAATGATGAGGTTGCGTCTGATTTGGTGTGGGAATGAGCCTCCTTGAACATGCGATGCTCCTATTTGCACTACAGCGATGTTGCCTGATCCGCTTTCGAGCAGATGCCACCATTTTTTCGCAAAGTTCTTCATAGCTGCGCTGTCGCCCTCAATGACAATGTGGTTAGCGTCGTATTTTATGAAACTATAGGTACTGTCGACGGGGGCATACAATTTGCTTTCGTCGATTGTGCTTTTTCTGCTTTCGTTGTTTTGGGCACATCCGCATGCTGTTGCCACCAATAGCAGCGAAATCATTAAGGTTATTTTCAATTTATTTATCATCGTTATTGCTGGATGGCTGATTGTTGCTGTCGTTATTGTCTTTATTGTGGCTCCTTACTTCGTCCCATATTTTGTTGAACTGCTCTTTTGTCAGTTGTTTGCGAATGTTGAAGAGCTCGTAGAGTTTAAGGAAGGCGTCGCTGAAATAGTCGCCCATCAAATTGGCGCCTTTCATGGTGAAGTGGATGTAGTCGCTTCCCGCCAAGCCGCTTTTGTTCCAAGCCACCATGGAGTTGTCTCCACCCATGGCGTGATATATGCTCCAGAATGAGGCGTTATGCTCGTTTGCCATCTTGCTCAGACTCTCCACAGTGGCGGCAAGAAGTGGATATGAAGCACGTCGGCCTCCTACTGTTGTACTCATGTCTGAGGGGCCGATGAAGATGATTGCCGCTTCGGGGCAGGCTGCGTGGATATGTTCTATCTGTTTGGCCATTTGTTCACAGTAGTTGTCTATAGCTTTCTGGGTTTTGAAGCATGGCAGTGAGTTGCCTCCAAATTGCATCATGATGACTTTAGCACCCATAAGGCGGTAGGCCTCGGTGAGTTGGTCAAGATTGGTCATCTTGAACTGGTGGCCTGAGGTTGAGCGCATACCTATGTTGTCTACCGCTACGCCAGGACCGTTGTCGACAAGGACACCATATATGTCGGCATTGCCCGACAGCGACACCGTTGCCATTGTTGTGGCGCTGTCCATTGTCCACGAAATCATGTTGACGCCTTGCTCGGTTACCGATTGTGTGAAGGTGGCGCCGCCATTGCGGTCTTTCATTGTCGCCGTCAATGGGCCGGGACGGTTGTTGAAGATTACTGCCAATCTAGAGAAATGGCTCACCCGGTCGGTGGCGTACTGTCCCTTATATGGGCGTAGTGACATAGTGGCGCTACCTGTTATTCTCCAGCTGCGTAGCATGGGGCCATAATTGCCGTTGGCTCGACGAAATGTGCTGTCGCCCCATGTCGATTGTCCTGCCAGGAAGCCCGAACACGATTGGCTGAATGTGTATGTGGGACAAGGTTGGCGTAGTGGCAGCAAGCCGGGACCGCCACCTCCAAAAATCTCCTGTATTCGCTCGCGTATGCGGCAGGTGACACGGTCGCTCTCTATTTGGGAGTCTCCATAGTGGAGTATGCGTATCACATTGTTTTCGGACTTGGCTTTTTCGGCTAGTTTGAAGAATTCATCGAAATAGCTGATGTCGTTGTTTGGGAGCCAGAAACGCAGTTGGCTCTCAAATAAGACGCGGTAGCATTCTTCTATAGAATCGCGTATGCCGGTAAGGTCTCGTTCCTCTTCTTTTACAAGAAATTCGTCTATAGTTTTCTGTTTTTCTCGGACGAGGACGCTATGCAATTTGGGGAAACGCAAAGTAATACCGCCAACAGTCACTCCGTTGGCAGGGAAGACAATGCATAGCAACGCCAATGCGGCGACAACTATGGCAAAGAATTTAAGTGTTGATGACAGTTTCACTGAACTTCAAGAGACTTGATTTTTTTCTCAAGTTCGTCGACACGTTTGTAAAGCTGGTCAAGATTGCGTTCGTATATGTAGGTCTTACGTTGCTTTACGGCGTCGGTTGCCGGGGTTCCTAGGATAGTGACATTATCCGGGAAATTTCGTGTTACGCCCGACTGTGCAGCGATGGTGACGTTGTTGCCAATCTCCAGATGCCCAACAATGCCGACCTGGCCGGCTATAACGCAGTGCTCGCCAACCTTGCTGGAACCTGCTATGCCGCTTTGCGACGCCATAACAGTACTTTCGCCAACAACAACATTGTGAGCTATCTGGCACAGGTTGTCCAGTTTCACCCCTTTATGAATGATAGTGGAACCCATTGTGGCACGGTCAACGGTGGTGTTGGCACCTATCTCTACATCATCTTCGATAATAACATTACCTATCTGGTCGATCTTCTGATAGGAGCCGTCGGCAGTAGGAGCAAATCCAAATCCATCGGCGCCGACAACGACACCAGAATGCAGAATGCATCGTGCGCCGACCACGATGTTTTGATAGATACGTACGCCGGCAAAAAGAGTGGTGTTGTTTCCAATGATGGTGTTGTCGCCTACGTAGGTCTGTGGATATATTTTGGCGCCGTCACCGATATGGGCGTTTTCGCCAATGAAAGCAAAAGGACCTATATAGCAGTCTTTTCCGATGACTGCAGAGGGTGCTATGTAAGCAAGTTTGTCGACCCCTTTCTTGTCGAGTTGCATCTCGTTGTACTTTTTTAGCAGCATGGCGAAAGAAAGGTATGGGTCGCTGACCCGGATTAGGGTAGCTTTCACAGGGTGTTCTGGAACAAAATCTACGCTGACGATGACAGCTGTGGCAGAGGTGTCGTAGATATAGTTTGTGTATTTGCTGTTTGCTAGGAAAGAGAGACCTCCAGGTTCGCCTTCTTCGATTTTACATAATTTCCATACTTCGGCATTGCCGTCGCCTTCAACTTTTCCGTTTAAAAGTGCGGCAATTTGATTTGTGGTAAATTTCATTATATATGGTTGAATATAAGGTTGTAATGGATAAAATTGGTTTGTGCTTTATTTGATGAGAGTTGAAATGAGTACAACAATCCTTTTTTAATAACGATTCATTTTTAATTAAATTGTATATAGCCTTGTAATTTTGTCGCCGTTGTTTCGTCAATAAGGTTAATGAGCAGTAAATCCTGCATGTTTGCTATATGGTGTCCAGAGTTTCGATAGTCCACAATGGCTTTAGCTTGGTAGTAGTCGATGTAGGGGTGCTTTTTTAGTTCTTGAATTGTTGCCTCGTTGATTTTGATTTTTTTGTTTGTGGCGTTCACTGTTATGCGGTCGGATATGCCTGAATAGCATTCCTTGCTAAGGCCATACACTTCGAGCAGTTGGTCTTTGCGCACAAAGCCCCCAAGAAGGTCTCGATAGCGCACTATGCGTTGTGACAAAACGGGTCCTATTCCGTATAGGCTGCGCAGCATAGCTGTATCCGCGCTGTTGATATCTATGACTGCTTTGTTGCTATAGTCTCGCTTGTATTCGTGTGTTTGGTAGGTTTTGCCTGTCTCATAGCGCCGATTGTCGTAGTGGTTTTTGTCGTGGTATGTGTTATACCGTATGTTACGCATGCTGTCGCGTCGTATGCTGTCGGCAATTTTTATTCCTTCTCCGTATTCGTCAACAAGGGCTTGAAGTCTTGAATGGTCGATTGTTTTGGGATTACGCTCTTTGAGAGGCCATAAGATGAGCGCCAGCAACGCGACGACGAGAACTATGCAGAGTACGCCGTAGCCGCGCCATTGTCCTCGTGTAGGTGAAGGAATGTTCATGACTAGTCTTCTATGGTGAGTGTGCCGCGTTGTTTTTTGATAAGGGGTTGCTTGAAGTCCTCGTCGCTTTCGAACCCGTCGCCATAGGTGATACGCTGACCGTTGACCGACTTGACGATGCTGTCAGAATAGACATGGTGTGCCGCCGAGTTCCAAACAAGGTGTTTCATGTAGGTGGTGTCGCCAGAGCGGTAGTCGACGATGACGATGTTTTTATAGGCTTCGATACGATTGTCAGCATCGAAGGAGACAGCCGAATCGACTTTGATATCGGCTATGCGTTTGTTAAGGCCTTCAAAGATGTGCATATCCACGCCGTTAGGATATACTGTCATTTTTTTGGGCTTTTCGACCATGAATATTGTATCGGTTTCCATGATCATCTGTGTGTTGCCGTTGTTGCTTCGCACCACGCGCACCGATTTCATTGACTGCAATGGGAAATCCTTTTGTTCGAAGAAGTCTATTTTCTCCATCTCATTGTGGCATGCCGCAATGAGTAGGCATAGGAGAACCGTGCAGGTAAGCTTGATTGTGCCAAGCTTACCTGCACGGATGTTGCGGTTGGAAATGCCGTTTCGGGCTGTCATTATTCCAGAGCTCCGCAGTTATTTTATTTTCTGGTGCGTACTGTTGTAGTAACTCCTATCCATCCAGGAACTGTGAATGTGTTGCCATCGACAAGGTCGAGTTCGAATGCGTCGGCCTGTTTTGGGAAGTGGGCAGAGTAGGAGCTTATAAGACGGCGTGCTGCTTCGACATTTTCGGGTGAGCCATCCACACTGATGGATCTGTTGGCTGCGTCGACAGCGGCCCAGTAGGCAGAGCGACCATTGAGACCGTCATTGATGGAGCGTACACTGCTTGCGTAGAGTTGTGAGATCAGGCGGTAAGGCTCGCCTTTGCTTGGCTCCATGTCGGCAGCTCTGTTGTAGGCGGCGCGAGCTTGAGAGTAGCTGTTGACCTCGCTATAGCAGAGTCCCTGAAGGATGTACATGTTGTATTTGTCTTTCTCTTCTGCATTCTTGATGGCTTCATTGATGTACGAGGCTGCTTCGTTGAAGCGTTTTCTCTGGTAGTTCATCTGAGCCATGAGGTATGCCGTCGATGCTGAGGGCTCAAGTTTGTTGAGTTGTTCGGTGGCGGCGAAGAAAAGCTCGGTGTCCATGCATTTTTTCTTGCGAAGGATGGTTGTTATTTTCTTGAGGAGACTGACATCGTCGCGGTTGGCTTCGAATTTTTTGGTGTATATTTTCACCAGTTCTTCGCATGAGGCGAAGGGTGAGAAGCGGTTTTCGATGCTAGCTATAACATTGTATATCTCAGTTTTTTTGCTGCTATCTTGGGTGGCTGCTACCAATCCGTCGAGAGCGTCGCTGGCGATATCATAGTTGTCGACGATAAGTGTGGTGTCGGCGTTGCCGCTGGTGACATATTTGACGGTTGCCGCGAAATAGCGGTCGATGAATGCTACATCAAGGTTGTTTGCTCCCAGCGACATTGCGGAGGCATAAAGCTGGTAGTATTCTTTTAGCGCAGCGTCACCACGCAGAACCTGCAGGTCGTAGGCTTTGCGTGCCGTAACCTCGGCGGCTTCACCATAATATTGGATACGCATGTCGTAGAGGTTCATAAGTTCGTCGACATATGCTTTGCGGTGTTCAGCATCTTTGGTGGCGTTGAACAGGTTTTTCAGTATTGTGGCACCATGGATATAAAGGTTCTTCGAGCTGCTGGGGCATGTCTGAAGAGCTATTTTCCAAGGTTCGTAGGCATCCTGATATTGTTTGCTTTTGTAAGCTTCACGATACAGGAAGAGGTTGGTCTTGCATATACTGTCTTCAGCATTTTTGAATTGAGCCATGACGGGGAGAACCGCAAAGGCCATTACCAAGCTAAGTGCTAGAATCTTCGTTGTTTTCATTTTTTTTATAGGGTTAAAACTGTTATTTAAAGTTAAAGTGTTTGAAAGATTTTGGTGATATTCTAAACGTCTTGTTTGTTATGCTATTTAAGGTCCTTTTATTATTTTGTAGTTTTAGAAGTATGCAAATTGTGTTGTTAAGATTTTTTCACATTCAAGAGTTTTTTTATGACTAGTTGAATTTGCGTTTCACGAACCAGCTTTCGCAGCTTCCCACGGAGATACCGAAGGTGAATGTGTCGCGGCGAAGCAAGTCTATTGTGCCATAAGAGGTGTATCCAGCTGTGATGTTCAGAACAGAACGGCCTTTGCGCATAGGCATTGATACTCCAAGAGCCACGCCCCATTCATCGAGACGGTATTCGTTGCCATCGGTTAGTTGCAATTTGAGGCATCCTTTCTCATAGTGTGTGCCAAGCGAGAAAGTCATGCGGCGCAAATATTTTGCGGCGTTGCGGTCGCCAAGCAGTTGAAATCCCAGAGCTAGGCGCGAGGTGTTGTCGTAACGTATAGGACTTTGACCGAATACTGAGTATGAGGAGTTTTCGGTATATTTCAATCCGTTCCATGGCGCGAGGGTGGCATCCAAAGCCACAAGCCATTTGTCGTTGCGTTGGAAGGCGAGACCCAAACCCGTTGTGAAAGGCTGCTCGAGAGTGCTTTCGAACTCGCTGTCGCCGTCGACAGGGAATATGGTGTCGCGCATGTATTCCGATCCCGACTGTGTGACAAAGGTGTATACCAATGCATTGTCGCGAACTGTCATTTTGCGCGATGGTGTCAGGGTGACGCCAGCCATGAAGCGATATTTTTCGCCAATGGGTTGCTCATATTGCATGCCGAGGTCGAAAACCAGGTTCTTTACATACGTGTCTTTCTGACGACGTGAGTCCATGAAGAAGGTTGTGTCGTTGGCCACAAAGTCATAGGTGACAGCGCGGGTGAGACTGCCGTAGAGGTAGTTGATGTTGAAACCTGCGCGTAGTTGAGTTTTTGCGGGGTCGGTGTCACCAAGTATGTTGAAGCCGTGGCCCCAGAAAAAACGGCTAACACCGCCGGTGCCCTCATATATTGTCTTCACTTCACCGCCGGGATTGATGCTGCTGGTGAGTGTTGACTGATAGCTCACTTCGGAGACGGGCATGACACCCAGCGAGGTCTTCCACCATTTTGACAGTGGAAAGGCCACTGTAAGGTAGCCTATGTTGCCGTCGGCATCATACTGGCTGTTGGCGTTGTCGCGTAGGGTTGACATTTCAATATTGAGGCCCATGTCGAAGATAAGAGTCTCGGAAGCTACGGCGCCATACGATGCAGGATTGAAGGGGTTTACCATGTTGGATGCCGAGCGTGAATATACGACACCGCCAAGTGCGGTTGCGGCAGGCATGTTGAATGGCAGGTGGCTGGCGCCTATTCCGTATTGTGAAAAAGGAGAATTGATGCCATTCTGCCCCATTGCCGGCATAGTGGCGATGAGAACGAATAGAAGTATTATCAGATGTCTGCGTTGTCTCATATCAAAAAATCAAACAATATACACTATAAAAAACAGCTGTATTTGTTGTGTTATAAATTTATTTCCAGTATTTTATCAAGTCCGATGTAGATCACATCAAGCGTTGCAAAGTTCGGAAAAAATAATTGTTTTGCAAAAAAATAAGCGTCTCCGCCTGTTAAAAAAAGTTTAACATCCGGGTAAGTACGCTGATATTCTGTCGCAAAACCTTCTAATTCAAGAGTTGCAGCCTTACATACACCGGCAAGTATGGATTTGCGTGTCGACTCTCCTGCAAGAGGGAATGGGGTTGTGCCTAGACGTTCATTGTCGTCGAGGCTGACAAGAGGGAGTGCCGCGGTGTAGTCGTGCAGAGCTCGAAAGCGCATGTTAAGTCCTGGAAGTATGGCTCCGCCTTTGAAGTGATTGTCGTTGTCGAGGAGGTCGATGGTTATGCAGCTGCCGGCATCGACGATTATTAGAGCTCCTTCGGGTGACAGTATTCGAGCTCCGCATGCAGCTGCTACACGATCCATACCTAGCGTCTGTGGTGTCTCATAGTCGAGAACAATAGGTAGATGTGAACGATAGGTGAGCTGATGAAATCGTCCCATCAAAGACTCAGGTAGTATTTTGTTGAAGTCGGGTTGTGCTCCCACCACCGAAGCAATAGCGGCGTCGACAGCGTAGTCTTTGCATATTGACAGGATGGGGAGTTTTTCGGGGCTTTCGGCGGCACGGCGGTCGATCACTTTGCCTTTGTCCACTATTGCGGCTTTGGCGCGTGTGTTGCCTATGTCGAGAATGAGGTGGGACATAATGTTGCCGGGCAATTTAGTTGTACATATTCATAGCGCGATCCACACCGAGGGTGACAAAGGCTTTGACGGCGTCAACAGCATGATCCAAGGCGGGTTGTAGGGCTATTTCCTCTTCTTCGGTGAAGCGACCTAGCACATAGTCGATTTGGTGACCTTGGCCAAAGTTGTTGCCGACACCGATACGCAGGCGGCAGTAGTTGGCGGTATGAAGTGTTTCTTCTATGTTTTTCAGACCATTATGTCCGCCGTTGGAGCCTTGTTTCTTCATCCGTATTTTCCCTATTGGCAGGGCAATGTCATCCACTACGACTAGTAGATTCTCGATAGCGATTTTTTCTTTCTGTAGCCAGTACTGAACGGCTTTGCCGCTAAGGTTGACATATGTGGTAGGACGTATGAGAACCATCGTGCGGCCTTTGAATTTAACTTCAGCTCGGTAGGCATGGCGATCAAGCACATAGGTCGGTTTGTCGCCCTTTTCTGATGAGCACGATTTTAAAAGCGCGTCAAGCGCCATAAAGCCGCTGTTGTGTCGCGTGCCTTCGTATTCGGCACCGACATTGCCGATGCCGACGATAAGATATTTCATTGCCAAATCTTCCTTCGATTCTTCTTTTTTTGAGAATAGTTTTTTGAAAAACACAATTTAACTCCTTAATCTTTTGTTGTTTCGCCCCGGAGGTGTTTGTTTTGACGGTAGTTTTATTCGGCAGCGTTTTTCACCAATGTCATTTCGTCGACAAGGTGTTTGGCACCTGCGAATTTGTCGATAATGAAGAGACAGTAGCGAATGTCGAGGCAGATGTTGCGACAGTAGTCGGGGTCGAAAAGAAGATCGCTCATAGTACCCTCCCAGCAACGGTCAAAGTTGAGGCCAATCAGACGACCGTCGGCGTTCAGGACAGGACTTCCGCTGTTGCCTCCCGTGGTGTGGTTGGTGGCTATAAAGCCAACAGGCATATCCTTGACTGTGTGGTTTTTATATTGGATAATTTGGTCGCCATTCATTTCGGTGATTATGGTGTCGCTTATTGTTGTCGTTGTTCCATATTGACCATAGTCGCGGAAAGCGTATAGCTCTTTGAGTTTAGGTTCGACGACATAGTCGTAGATGTCAGGATTCTCCTTTTCCATAATACCCTGCAATGTGCTGTAAGGCTTGTAATAGACGCCGTCGCGTGGGCGGAAGCCTTCTACATGGCCGTAGGCAACGCGCAGAGTCAAGTTGGCGTCGGGGAAGAAATTGACATCTGGTTGCATCTCCATCATACCTTTGACATAGGTGCGCATAAGTCGCTGGATGTCGGCCATAGCGCTGCGGTATGTGGTTATCTTCTGAGCGTCATAGGCACGGGCGTAGGCGTCGGAGTAAAGCTTTAGTGCAGGGTCGCTTTTTAGTTTCTTTGACGACTTAGCGGTGTATTTGTTTAGAAGATCCATGAGTTTCCTCTCGTTGTTGAGGACAGATTTGTCATAGATGTCGGCGAGTTTTTTCTCTACAGCTGCCTTCGAGGCACTTTTGTCGGCAAGATAGGGAGCGTATCCGGCTTGCCACATGTAAAGATAGGTCTCTATAAAGATTGCGCGGTCGACAACTGTATGTTGGTCAAAATCTTTGAAATAATTTGTTGTCGCATTTTTCAGCTTGTTGACGGCTGCCACAATGCTGACGTCATCGTCAAGGTTGGCGAGCGAGAGGAACATCTGTGTGCGGTTCATGAAGTCGCTGGCGCGCACAGCCTCTTGGAAATAAACCAGCTCTACTTCGATGGGCGTTATTTTTTTGTAGGCTTCACGGAGTTGCGACAACACATTGTAGTACTGAGGTTTGTCGTCGGCCCATGACTGGTAGCGTTGCTCAAAATCGCGTTTTTTCTCAACACCTTTAAGGCGGTTTATGCCGAGTGTCTCACCCTGCCATTTCTTCCATCCGTTGGCTATGCTGGCCACGCGCGACGCGTATTTCAGTCGCTGGGCGGGGCTCTGGTTCATGGCGTTGTTGTAGTGTTTCAGGCGAATGGTGCGCAGGTTTATACGGATAGGGTTCTCTATGTTGGCTTGCAACTCCACAGCGTCGCTAGTCACATAGCGTTGTGTGGTGCCAGGATATCCGAACACAAAGGTGAAGTCGCCCTCCTTGATGCCGTCCAGCGATATTTCGAGGAATTTCAGCGGCTTGTAGGGTTTGTTGTTGGGTGAGTAGTTGGCGGGCTTGTTGTCCTTGTCGGCATAAACTCGGAACATAGAGAAGTCGCCCGTATGTCGTGGCCACATCCAGTTGTCGGTGTCGCCTCCAAATTTGCCAATGTTTGAAGGTGGCGCTCCCACCAGTCGTACATCCGTGAAGACTTCGTTCACATACATAAAATACTGGTTGCCATAGTAGAACGGTTTGATGATAGCTTTGTAGTGAGTGCCTTTCACAGCGTTTGCGGTGATTTTCGCAATATTGCGCTCAATGATGGCGTTGCGTTCACTTTCGGTGGCGTCAGGGCTTATGCCTTCCAAAACCTGTGTGGTGACATCTTCCATGCGCACCAGCCGTGTGGCGGTGAGTCCTGGACAGGGCAGCTCCTCGCTGCGGCTCATGGCCCAAAAACCATTGGTAAGATAGTCGTGCTCAACGGTGCTATGCGATGTTATGTAGCTGTATCCGCAGTGGTGGTTGGTGAGGAAAAGACCCTCGTCGCTCACATATTCGCCGGTGCAACCTTGGTTGAATAGCAGTATGGCGTCTTTGAGACACGCGTTGTTGATGTCATAAATATCTTTCGCGGTTATGCGCATACCGGCCTTTTGCATGTCCGCCTCGTTGCGGCCAAGGAGCATGGGAATCCACATACCTTCATCAGCTAATGCGCTGAAAAATAATGCTGTCATAGTCAACAGCAAGAATATTTTCTTCATAGTTAACGATGTTTTATTTTTTTGCAAAAGTACAAAAAAAAATGAATATACATCCCTTTGCCCCCTCCCTACGGAGACAAACACTCCATTGCAGCCGCAATCACACCGGTTCCATCTGACTTTTTCCCTTCTCTGTTATTACATTTTTACATAACCTTTTTCCCCCTCCCTTCGACCCATTTTTAGCGAACTCATAGCGGACTCATAGCGGACTCATGACCCTCCTTTCCCCCACCTCTGTCACCCGTCAAAAAATACTTCCTCCTCCTGTTTTTCGTTTTCTGTCGTTTCAAACAATAATTTCCGTTTTTTGGTGTTATCCATAAACTCCATATCCATGCAATAGAATATTTCATGTCGCTGATAATCGATTATCCTTGGTATTTTATAATCTTCTGCCTGCTTTTGGGCGCTACCTACGCTCTTGCGCTCTATTTCGTGCGTCGGGGCAAGAGGGATGCTCAGCCATTCTCACAGCGTGTAACAATAGTTCTCGCGCTTCTTCGCGCTTTATCCGTGGCCGCCATAGCTTTCCTCCTGCTCTCTCCTTTGGTCAAACGGGAAACCAGTTCCCGTGAAAAGCCCATCGTCGTCATCGCCGAGGACAAAAGCATGTCTCTCAACTATTGTCCTGACTCGGCATATTATAATGGCGACTTCCTGTCGCAACTTGACGCCCTTGAAAAGGATCTTTCCGCCGACTTTGATGTCCGCCGCTACACTTTCGGCCCTGATGTCGTCGCCAAAGACAATGATGCCCGCACCGCATTCGAAGCCCCCTCGACCGATATTTCAAAACTGCTCGAGGATCTCTCCGAGCTATACTTCCATCGCAATATGGGCGCCATGATTGTGGCCACCGACGGCATATACAACTGCGGCGGCAATCCCGTCACCGCCGCTCACAATCTCACATTCCCTGTATTCACTATCGCCATGGGCGACACTACCCAGTATGCCGACGCCTCTATCGCTAATGTCCGTTTCAACCGAATAGCCTATCTTGGCAACAGTTTCCCCCTCGAGATTACCGTCAACGCCATGCGCCTTAAAGGCAAACAAACCACCATGTCTGTGTCGTGCGAAGGCCGCAAACTTTTCTCAAAAACCATCGTTATTGACCAAGATCATTTCACCGTCAGCGAAAACGTCACGCTCACCGCGGAGCGTGAGGGAGTGCACAGCTATCTTGTCGAGATTTCGGCCATCGATGGTGAGAAAACCGTGAGAAACAACCGGCGTACCATCCCGGTCGAAGTCATCGACGGCCATCAAAAGGTGGCCATAATCGCCGCGGCGCCCCACCCCGATGTAGCTGCGTTGCGCGCATCGTTGGAGAAAAACCAGAACTACGAGGTCGAAACCATGTTGGCATCCGACTTCAAGGGCAAAGTTGACGACTACAGCCTCTTGATACTCCATCAGTTGCCCTCCAAAGTCGCTGAGGCGGGCATCGACGTCGCCGGCATGCTCAAGAGCGGCGTCCCGGCGCTCTTTGTGCTCGGTGGCCAAAGCGATCTGTCGCGTCTCAACGCTTTGCATGTCGGCATGGAGATCTTTTCCCGTATCGACCGCCAGAATGAGGCGTTGGCAATGCCCAACAAAGGCTTTTCTTTCTTTGCCGTCGACGACGACATGCTTCAACGCATTTCCAATTTCCCTCCATTGGCATCGCCTTTCGGCGAATACAAGTTGGCGGGTAACGCGCAGATACTCTTCAACGCCAAAATCGGGTCAGTCAATTCCGGAATGCCTTTGATTGCAATGACACAGATGCAAGACCGCCGTTATTCTTTTGTTGCTGGCGAGGGTTTGTGGCGATGGAGGTTGGCTGATTGGCAGCAGAACAACAGTCATGCGGATTTTGATGAGTTGATAAACAAAATTGTAACCTTCACTGCATTGAAGGTTAGCAAAGAACGTTTGCATGTAGAGGCAAAGCGTCTTTTTGCCCAAAACGAGGCTGTTGTCATGGAAGCGCAGATATACAATGATAACTATGAACCTGTGAACACACCCGAAGTGGAATTGTCTGTCAGCGGTGGTGATAGTGAGTCGAGACGTTTCAGTTTTAACCGTAGTGGTAACGGCTACACACTTAACATAGGTGTTCTTAACCCTGGCACATATCGTTACACAGCAACATCTCGTTTCAACGGCGAGAATCTTGCCACAAGTGGCAGTTTTGTTGTCGAGGAGCAGAACCTAGAGGCAATGAACACCGTCGCCGACCACGCTATGCTAAACACTCTGGCAACAACCACCGGAGGCTCTATGGTTGAGGCTCACGATTGCGAAACATTGGCTGATATGTTACGGAATCGCAGTGATTTGAAGACCATTTTGCACAGTGAGACACGCTATAGTAATATGCTTAATCTGCCACTGATTTTTATAATGATAATTGTTCTACTCACGGCAGAATGGGTCATTAGAAAATACAATGGAGAGGTGTAACGAAAAATATGACTGAAGGGAAAAGACACAAGATTGGATTGCCATTGCTGAAGTCCAGATTTGTCAAGGATGGTGTTGCCCTTATATCCGGCAATGTTTGGGCACAGGGCATAGCCTTTCTGGCATACATTCTTCTTGCCAGGCTTTTCTCACCCGATGACTTCGGTGTCTATAATATCTTCTTCTCCTATGTCGAGGTGCTTATCATTGTCAGCACGTGCAAATATGAATTAGGCACTGTCATAGCCGAAAACGACGACGAGGCCGCCACCGTGAGTCGCCTTGCGTTGCGTATAAACGCTCTGGTTTCGCTCGTGCTGCTCATTGCCATAACAGCGATTGTAATGATAAAATATTACCGAGATCCCCTCGGCGGCACAATGTCGCACTATGTCATCTTCCTGCTGCTGGCGCCGATGGTATACTTCTGCGGCACATCGAGAGTATATGCGTCGCTCTTCAACCGTCAGCGCCAATTCGGGCACATAGCGTTGTCAGAAGTGGTAGGGTCGTCGATAGGCGTGGTGTTCAAGATCCTGTTCGGACTCCCCAAGCTGGCGGCCACCGCGTGGCACACGCTTGGACTTCCGCTTGGCACCGTGCTGGGCAAGGCAGCCTCAAACATCAACTACCTTGCAGCCCTGCGCAAGCTGCGGATGCCAACCACCAGCAGTCGCGAGGCCATGCGCAACGCAGCGCGCAAGTTCAGGAACTTCCCGCTGTTCACAATGCCCAAGGACCTGGTCAACAGCCTCTCGTTCAACCTTCCGCTGCTGTGGCTGGCACTCTATTTCGACAAAGCCGAGGTGGGTTTGTATGCATTGGCCTTGACTTTCACTTTCAGGCCCGTGAACATCATCAATAATGCCATCGAGAGGCTCATGTATGTGCGTGTTGCCGAGAAGGTCCGCGAGCGTCGCCCCATCGGTCGCGACATCATGCGGCTGACAATATGGCTCAATGCGGTAGCGCTGCCGCTCTTTGTGGTCGCGTTCCTGTTTGGCGATGAGATATTCGGGTTCCTTTTCGGGTCGCGGTGGCACAGCTGCGGCTACTATCTGAGATGCCTGCTGCCGTGGGTGTATGTGACGCTGACCTCGTCGTCGCTGATGTTCCTTGCCAACGTTTTCGGGCGCCAACGTGGCGAGTTCGTGTTCCACATCGTGCAGTTTGTGCTTCGCGTCGCAGCAGTAATCGTCGGCATCGTGCTGCTCGATTTCCGTGTTGGCATTCTTCTTTTCGCCATAGCTGGCGCGCTGGTCTCCATCGCCCTGATGTTCTGGTATCTGCGTATGGCCTTGCGCTATGACACCTCTGTCGTCTGACGGCACAGGAATTCAGATGAAGATGTAGCGCAGCACGAAGAGGATGGCGAGGATGACGAGAGTCTTGTTGAGTTCCTTCCAATGCCCGCTAACCAGATGGGTGATGACGTAGGCGATGACGCCGAGGAGTATGCCGTCGCTGATGCTGTAGGCCAGAGGCATCATGACGATGGTGATGAAGGCCGGAATGCTGCGCGCATAGTCGTCCCAGTGGATCACGCTGATGTTGTGCATCATCATGACGCCCACCATCACCAGTGCCGGAGCTGTAGCGGCACCCGGGATAGCCAGGAAGATGGGGCTGAAGAAGAGAGCAAGCGCAAAGCAGGCGGCGATGGAGAAGGCGGTGAGACCTGTGCGGCCGCCGACGCCGACGCCCGAGGCGCTCTCGACATAGGTGGTTGTCGTGGAGGTTCCCAGGCAGGCTCCTGCTATCGTGGCGACTGAGTCGGCCATAAACATCTTGTCGAGATCCTCGATCTGCTCCTTGTCGCCCATTTCGGTTCCTTGGCAGACGCCTATCAGCGTACCCATCGTGTCGAACATATCGATGAAGAGGAAGGTGACCACTACCACCAGCATGTCCCAGCTCAGGATCTGCGACCACTGGAACTTGCAGAAGATGGGGGCGATGCTGTCGGGGAGGGAGAGGAGCATGACGTTGCCGGCATCGCTACGCATCATTTGTGTGACGGCCAAGCCGGTTGAGGGGTCTTTGACGACGAGCCCCAGGAGAGCGGTGAGCAGGATGCCCCACAGTATGCCGCCCCTGACCTTGAGCATCACGAGACCACCGGTGATGAAGATGCCGATGAAACCCACAAGCGCTTTGCCTTCGGTGATATTGCCCAGAGAGACGAGTGTGGAGCCGTTGTCGACGATGATGCCCGCGTTCTGGAGTCCGATGAAGGCGATGAAGAGCCCTATGCCGGCGCCGATGGCCTTCTTGAGCGTGCCGGGGATGGCGTTGACGAGCCATGTGCGGAGCTTGGTGACGGTAAGGATGACGAAGATGATGCCCTCGAGGAAGACGGCAGTCAGCGCAAACTGCCAGCTGTAGCCCATGCCCAGGCAGACGGTGAAGACGAAGAAGGCGTTGAGGCCCATGCCGGGGGCGAGACCGAAAGGTTTCTTGGCGTAGAGAGCCATCACCAGAGTGCCGACGATGGCAGCGAGGGCGGTGGCCGTAAAGACAGAACCGCGGGGCATTCCCTCCAGGTTGGCGAAGATGTTGGGGTTGACGGCCAGGATGTAGGCCATGGTGAGGAAGGTGGTGACACCAGCCATGATTTCGGTGCGTACGCTATGTTTCGCTGGGTCGAAGCCGAAGAGTTTTTGCAGCATGGGATCGGGGTTTATGATGTTCTACTTTTATTCGTTGGCATCAGCAGATGGTGCTGTTCTTTGCGACTGCAAAGATAAATGTTTTTTCGCAATTGACACCTGGTGCAAAAAGATTGCGCGAGAATTGACGATGTTGGGTTGAGGGGGCATCTCGGGAAGACGTTCGTTTTTATGGCCTGTTTTCATTGTTTTGGGTTTTCTTTTTCGATTTTGGATTGGAGCATTTTTGGGGTGATGGTTCGCTGTAAGTCCGATAGAGGTCCGATGTGAAGGTGCGAATGTGTGGAGGCTATGCGTGGGGAACTGTTCTTATTTAACTCATTGGGTTTCATTATGTCAAAGTGCTCTCTTTTGTCTCGCGAAGACAGTGCAAAAGTACGACCGCGGCATTGCGGTCTACGAATGGAAACGAAAATTTTTTCATTCTTTCTGCAAAACACTAATTGCCATTTAATTAGCCATTATACATTTCGATGTGGGACAGTTCACTGTCCCAAGAGTACTCCAAACCAGTGTCTTTTTCTAATTTTGACTAATGGTTTAATGTTCTGTCTCTGAAGCGGTTGTCAGGCGTTTTTTGTTGGTGATATTGACTTTTTTCCTGACATCGTTGACAGCGTTCCTGAAAAGGTTGACAACCGTATATTATTATAACTGTAAAGATACGGAAATAATTACAAGCTCACGGGCGCAAGCGTCGTTGAGGGGAAGGAAGGCTATTGGGCTTGGGAACCGGGGGTTGTGGTGCTGTCGGAGGGTGCTTTGGAGCCGGGGTCGGAATGGTGCGAGGATGGGTCGGACTGCTGTGAGGTCTCCTTTTTCTTTCTCCTTTTGTAACCGGGGCCCTTGAAAGAGAAGACAATCTTGAGTGAACGCAAGAAATAGTGCGGAACATCTTGTGCTTTCAACTCTTTGATTTCGCGACGGATATCACCAATGCTTTCTCCGCGAAGGATGCGGAAAAGTATCAGCAGTATAGTCAGTATGATGATTGCAGAAATCAGCATTTTTAAAAAAAAAAGTTTATTTGCAATAACAATTCCAACTATCAATCCGTAGCCGTTTCTCTTTTTTTATTAAAATACAGTTAATTAATCCAATTATTAAAATACAGTTAATTAATCCAATTTAATATTTTTCTCTTTATGAGAAGAACCATATCGCTTTTAACATGTTTTTGTATTGCAATAATCAATGGCAGTGCATTAGCTCAGTCAGTTACAACTTTAAATGCGCCTGTAGGTATTGGAACGTCTACACCGAATTCAGACTTGCATATTCATAACACCGAAATACATGAATATGGGTCGGGATTTGAACCTGATGGTCTGAGAACAGGTAACGACAACGGCTATTATATAACATCATTCCACATGACTAATCCACATTCTGGTGGAACATATACTGACGGATTTATGATCAAACAGACAAGTGGATTGGTTACGCTGCAACAGAACGAGAGCAAGTTTTTAAATATATTTGCTTGCAATGGCAGGGGCATTGTTGTCGATAGTACAGGACGAATTGGTATTTGTGGTGCACCAGTACCGGGATATGCGCTTAAGGTGGACAGCAATATATATGCCAAACAGAACATTATGGTTGGTAATGATGTCACGGCAATCCATGATATAACCGCCAACCATGCAGTCAACACCATGAATGCTAATGTCAATGGAACATTGACTGTTAACGGGAATAGCTATCTGGGCTCTGGATTCGTATGCACCTATGACGGGCATGTTCGAACACGCGAAGTTCGGGTAACCCAAACTGGTTGGAGTGATTTTGTTTTTTCTGAAGATTATAAGCTAATGCCCCTTTCTCAATTGGAAAAATATATCAAAAACTATCGTCATCTTCCAGAAATTCCGACTGAGAGTGAGGTGAAACGCGACGGAGTTAGTATCAGTGAAATGAATATCATGATGCTTCAGAAAATAGAGGAGCTAACACTCTACATAATTGACCTGCAAAAACAAATCAACGAACTCAAATGTCAACAAAAATAGACGATTATGAAAACAAGAAATCTATTTATAATGGCAGCATTTTTGTTGCTAACATCATGTGACAAACTGTATTATGCAGACCGTCCTCCAAAAAAATGGAACAATCAGTACGTTGATCCATATTATATTTTTGAACATCGCCACACTTTAGCTTGGGGCGACACTGTCATGATCTGGGGTTGGCTGGATCAAGAAGCAGGGTTCGATGATGATTTTATAAATATCAAAGATGACTCTTCTTTTGTTTGGGATGGTCGCCAAAAGTCACTCAGTCACTACGCACAGATCCGCAGGAGAACTGTCAATGGTGAATGGATTGCAATACCCGATGATAGGCCTTGCAAAGTGTATGCAACAGCAATATTTTATCATAATGCTGGCGATTGCCAATGCGATTGGTCCTATGATTTTATACCATTAAGAGAAGAAGACATTATATTTGAACCAATAAACTCTAACAACGATGAAAAGTAGGAAATACATAATACTAGTCTTTGCACTATTGGTTGTACCTGCCGAAATGACAGCACAGAATAGAATTGACAAAAACCAAGCTGTGACTGTATCTACTAATTTTCTAAGAAGCATTGGTTTATCTACAGGACAATTGTTGAATATTGAGGAAGATTATTTAAACGACACACTCTGCCTTTATTGCGTTCATTACAGTAATGGAAATTGGACAATTGTTTCCGCGTCGGAATATGAACGTCCAGTACTTGCATATGGAAATGGTACAGATATGACACTGCAATATAGCGACAATCCTGGTTTCAATGCTTTAATATGGTAATATAAAAGAAATATTTTGAATGCGGACATCTCCGTTTCAAGAGGTCTTATGCCTGCAGATTCAACTACACTAAGAGATATCGAAGAACGATGGCAAAAGCTTCTTTACAATGCCAAAGGCATTAATTCTGTAGAAATAAAATACAACCCTGGGGCCTCTTTATTAAACATCCCAGGACGTGGCGATGTTAAATGGGGACAGACTATTAACAATTCTGGAGGATGCTCTCCACTATTTCGGAGACAGTCATTTGATTGCTGATTGCAGCCGGCGCTATTTGCCCTTGATAGTGACGCAATTCGAGAGTAGAGAGAAATCTTACACTCTGCCGAGATGAAGGAACGTAGACATGGCCAACTCTGCTGTGATTTTTCCTTGCGTCTTTTTAGTCATTTGACGATAACAAATTCTTTCTCTCCCCGCATACCAGCGGTCTGGATTTTTGGGAGTATTACAATAATGCATACCCTCAAATTCCAGTCTGCCTATTGGTTATTAGATCGAAAAAACAGATTTTGGGGAATATTAATTGTTATTTAGAGGTGTTGTTAATCTCCTCTAAGACTGTTTCGGACTCTTGCTCTTTTGGGTTCTTATGTCTGCGTTTATAGAAGGGCCCTTTGAATGTGAACACTATTTTTAGCGATTTGAAAAAAAAGTGTGGCACATCTTGTGCTTTCAATTCTTTGATTTCGCGATGTATATCACGTACACTTTCGCCTCTTAGTATGCGAAAAAGTACCAACAAAAAAGATAATATGATAAGTGCGGAGATAAGCATTTGTGCTTTCGTTAACGATGAATTGCCTTTGATATTGCATTATCCAGTCAAAATTTAAATAAAAATCCGTCCCAAAAATATAAAATACTATGTTTTATTTCTTCTACTATAAAAAAAAGATGATATTGTAATATGATGTAAATTAATAGTATAAATTTTATTTTTTTATTTTTTTTAATTTTTTTTTGGTGGTTTAAAAAATGGTTGTATTTTTGCAAAGTGATATCAAAATAATATCATAGTGAATTTTCTAAATTGCAAACAATAAAACAATTAATTAGAATAATATGGAAACAAAAGAATTTGAAAAAAAACTTGCATTGAAGAATAATGGTTTTCTTCATCTGTTTTTGAACCTCGCTTTGTTGGTGGGTTCGATTTTGTTGGTTATTGTATTGTCGTCAATAGAAGGTATGATTGACGCAAATGGAGAGCCCACAGCATTGGTGCTGTTGCCAATATTGAGTGGTATCATACTGTGCTTTGTGTATATCCTTCACACCGTTGGCTTTATGATTATACAGCCCAATCAGTCGCGTGTTCTCACATTCTTTGGACGTTACAGCGGCACTGTGCGTCAGAACGGTTTTTTCTGGATTAATCCTTTTTATGGCAAGCGTCGCATTTCGTTGCGTGCTCGCAATATGGATGTGCCTCCTATCAAGGTTAACGACCGCAATGGTAATCCTATCATGATTGGATTGGTTTTGGTGTGGAAAATCGCTGACACATACAAGGCAGTGTTTGATATTGACGTTGAGACGTTGTCTTCAAATGCCCAGCATGCCGAACAGAACCAGCAGGCTCAGCAGACGTTGAAGGGTTATGACAGTTTCGTTCATGTACAGAGTGACGCTGCCCTTCGCAAGGTTGCAGGTCATTACGCTTATGATAATATGGACCATAACAACAAAGACATAACTCTACGTAGCGGCGCTGAGGAGATCAACAACGAGCTTGAACGAGAGTTGCGTTCGCGTTTGGCGATAGCAGGTATAGAGGTGATAGAGGCCCGTATCAACTATTTGGCTTACGCTGCCGAAATCGCCAGCGTCATGCTGCGCCGCCAGCAAGCTGATGCTATCATTTCGGCACGTGAAAAAATTGTAGAGGGTGCTGTCTCTATGGTTGAGTTGGCACTGAACAAACTGAGCGAGCGTGAAGTTGTTCAATTAGACGAAGAGAAGAAAGCCACTATGGTTAGCAATCTCCTTGTTGTCCTTTGCGCTGATGAAAGTGCCAGTCCTGTAATCAATACGGGGAGTATTTATTAAATAAACCTTAACATTAACCCTAACTTTAACTTCAGATACAATGGGAGCTCGTAACTTCAGAGATTATAGCGTTTGGAAAGAAGCTGTGGATTTGGCGACACACATTTACCAGATAACGAGCGAAATGCCGTGGTTTGAGAAAAAGGGATTGTGCGACCAAATGCAAAGGTCTGTTGTTTCTATCAGCTCCAATATTGCGGAAGGTGCAGGAAGAATCTCCGATGGAGAATTCGCTCACTTCCTAAGTATCGCATTAGGTTCTGCGTTTGAGACAGAAACACAACTGCTGATATCAAAAAATGTTGGATATATATCTGAAGAGCAGTATTGCGACATCCGGACAAAACTTGCATCTATAGAAAAACAACTAAATGGTTTGATTCTAACCATACGCTGTAGTTCTAACTGAAGTTAACGTTAATGTTAAAGTCAAAGTTAAGGATATGAAAAAATCTTTTGCACTTCGGGTAGAAAGCGACGTCTATGACGCTATCGAGCGTTGGGCTGCGGACGAGTTCCGCAGCACCAACGGTCAGATAGAGTGGATATTGTCCGAGGCGCTGAAGAAAGCCAAGCGCTACCCGAAACGTAAAACCGAAGACGTTGAGCAGAAAAAGGAGGGTTGAAAATGAAAAATAAGATATTGACTATGGTCTTTGGTGCTTTGTCTCTGCTGAACTTCCTTGTCGGAGGATTGTTGGGATTTATCCTAATAAAGGGCGAGGACCTAAAGATATTTAACTTTATTTTTTGGCTTTGTCTTGGGTTGGCTTTGTTCTGCCTGCTATGCAGTTGGATAGAATTGCGTTGTACCAAGGCAGGGAAAAAATATTACATACTGAGATTGAAGAATTGGCATATTGTCAAGGAGCAGCGCCAATATAAAAGTGGTGACGGCTGGCACTCAACTATTGAGATAGGATGGTCCAGTTGGGTGCTTTCGTTGATAGTGCCGATGTTTGCCCTTGGGACAATATGGCCCGACACATTCTGGGATTTTTCGTTAAAAGTATATCTAAAGTTTCTTGGAATAATTATAGCGTTGTTTGGATTTATAATGGGGATTGTAAGATACAGACGACAGAAAGGAGAAAGCGTATGACAATAGAAGCAAAGAAAACATTTGCGCTGATTGGCTGCGCAATGGCAGCGATGGTCGTCGTTGCTGGTAACATACTGATGGCATTGCAGATAAAAAGTCAGGGCACGGGATTCTATGTGGGTTATCTGTGCTATTCGCTTGCCATTCTTGCCGGAGGAGTGTTCATCACATGGTTGCCGAACATGAAAAACATGAATTGGGGTTTCAAAATGGTTGAAGGCCGTCTGAAATGGGTTAAAGATGAGCGTGTCGCCGACTCAAACCGCACTCGTCTAGTGTGGATGTCCCTATTCACTTTTTTCTTTGAGTTATACGGCCTATTCGACTACTGTTCTGACCTTTGGCAGAAGCCTTGGATAGAAACACTTGCGCTTCTGTTAGCCATACTTATCGTTATTGTTTTGGTTTCTTGGTGTGTTACGATGATTGTGGAAGAATTCAGAGAAAACAAGAAAAAAAATGGGGAGTTGTAATATTTCATGGCAATGAATCGTTTTTTATTTTAAATAAAGACAAATCAATTTTATGGAAGAGATCTTACGTGTGGAGGCGCTGAGCAAGACCTTCACACTTTCGAAAAAGCAACAAAAAATAGAGCGCACTACCGACAAAAAGAAGGTGGCTGTCGACTCGCTAAGTTTTACCGCCAATCGTGGCGAAATCTTTGGCTTGCTTGGTCCCAATGGTGCTGGCAAGACTACCACATTACGCATGCTTTCTACATTGATACGTCCCGACAACGGAGATGCATGGCTTGATGGTTGCAGTGTGGTGACTGACCCTGAAGGTGTCCGTGCTAAGATAGGCTTTCTCACCAGCGAGTTGAAACTTGAGGATTTCTTTACCCCCAACTATCTGTTTACTTTCTTCAGCCAATTGCACAGTGTGCCTGAAGATGTGATGAAGCAGCGCAAAGAGCAGATGTTTGCCCGTTTCGGAATAGATAAATTTGCCGAAGTGAAGGTTGCCAATCTCTCAACAGGCATGAAGCAGAAGCTGTCTCTGGTTATATCACTTGTTCATGACCCTGAGATTATTATCTTCGACGAGCCTACTAATGGTCTTGATGTGCTTACAGCACGCACTGTTACCGACTACCTTCAGGAGCTTCGTGACCAGGGGAAGACGATAATCCTGTCAACACATATTTTCAGCCTTGTGGAGCGTCTCTGCGACCGTGTGGGAATCATTATCGACGGCAAGATGTGCGTTTGCGGCTCCCTCGACGAGGTCCGCGACGGGATGACAATAGAAGACCGTTTCTTCGAAATTTATAAACAACAGAAAGGAGGGGAGGAATAATTATGAATAACTTCAACGCTCAGCCTTCCGAAGGCGCACCGGTATCCCAGCAGTCCAAGCGTAAGGGCAACACAATGACAATTATCAAAAAAGAGTTTGCCCGTTTCTTTGGCGACCGCTCTTTGTTCTTCACTTCGGTCATCATGCCAGGTTTGCTCATATATTTTATTTATAGTCTTATGGGCGATGGTATTGGCAAAATGATAGAGGAAGGTGCCAACGATGTCGTCTCTGTCTCTGTCGAGAACATGCCCTCGAGCCTTGCTCCGATTATGACCAGTGTAGATACTAATATTACCTTCGTCAATACTAGCTTTGGTCAACCCGACATTGACCTTATCGAGGACAAAGACCTTAATGTTGTCTTGATGCGTTTCCCCGCCAATTTCGACAGCCTTGTAGCTTCTTATGAGCCAGCGTCAGGGGTGCCAGCACAAAATGTGGAAATCTATTATAACAGTGCAAATAATGCGTCATCACGAGTATACACCGAACTCACAGCGGTCCTTACCTCATACGAAGACCACATGAGCAACAAGTTCGACATAAACCGTGCTGATAACGAGGATCAGAAGTTCGACCAAGCTACTATGGATGACAAAGGAGCCATGATATGGAGCAAACTGTTGCCAATGCTGATTATTATGATGCTTTTCAGTGGCACTATGGCCATTGCTCCTAGCGCCATAGCTGGTGAAAAGGAACGTGGCACCATAGCAACATTACTTGTTACTCCTATGCGTCGCAACGAGTTGGCTCTTGGTAAGGTGGTGTCGCTTAGCTGTATGGCCCTCTTAAGTGGTATCTCCAGTTTCTTGGGTATTGCGCTTTCGCTGCCCAAAATGATGGGAGGATCAGAGGATGTGGAAATACCTTTCAACTATGCTTTTGAGGATTATGCCGCTCTGCTTCTCATCATCCTCTCCGCCGTGCTTATTATGGCCAGCGCCGTTAGTGTTCTCTCAGCCTTTGCCAAAGATGTAAAGAATGCCGGAACTATGATTACTCCTTTCATGTTGGTCATTGTCTTTGCCGGACTTATGCCTATGTTCCAGAGTGATGTTCCACAAAACGTTGCGGTTTATGCCATTCCTTTTTACAACAGTATAGAGACGTTGACCGCGGTGTTTGGACACGATCTGAGTTGGACGACAGTCATAGTAACCCTAGTTTCCAACATTGTTTATGCCGGATTGGCCGTGTGGGGATTGTCGCGGATGTTCAATAGTGAGAAAATAATGTTCGGAAAATGAAACATTTAATTGTTTGATTCGTATGAAAAAGGTGTGCAGGAATAATGCCTGTGCACCTTTTTTCGTATATTTGCATCCATATTTCAATCTCTTGAATGTGCACCCTGTATCAATTATTGCATTATAATTCATTATTAATCCATATTATATGAAACATTTAAACAATACGAAATTCTCAAATTTCCGCATGGGATTGATAGCTGTGATTTGTGGCTTGTCGCTGCTGACATCATGCTCAAAGTCTCCCGAATTGGCTAATTACATTCCCGATAACGCAGTTGGCGTTATTGATGTCAATCTTGCCAATCTATTGAAAAAAGCCGATGTGCAGAATATAGACAATATAGCTTTTGTCAAGATGGCGCGTCAAGAGTTGCGCAAAGAAGACCCACGTGTTTCAGAAATGGTCGACAGGCTGATTAAGGACCCCAAGTCGACAGGCATTAATCTAAATAGCGACATGCTGTTTTTCATTGATGAGAATCAGCGTATGGCTATTCTTGCCGAGGTGCTGAAGGAGTCGAGATTAGAGTCGTTCCTTGAGGAGTGCGCACAACTCAGTAAAGTCAAAATGAGAGTAGACAAATACGATGGTTACAAGATGGCGGATATGGAGGACTTCTATGTGGCATACAACAAGGAGGTCGCCATCATGATTTTTGACAACCGTTCTGTGCCTTACATCAACACGGCTATGAATCTTTCTAAAGGAGCGAGCCTTGCCTCAAACAAAAATTTCAAAGCCTACTGGAAAGACCGTAAGGATGCCAGTTTATGGATGAATTTTGGTTCATTGATGCGTCTTGCCGATGGATTTGATGACATTTCCGAAGTTCTCACCGCCAGCGGAATGTCAAAGAGTAACATAGAAGAGTTGAAGAAAGGCAGTTTCTCTTGCAATCTTGATTTCGACAAAGGCGCAATCCGTTTCTCTGTCGAAACCCAAGGTATAGACACCAAGCTCATGAATGAGTACAAGCAGGATTTCAATTCCGACTTGGTCAAATATATGCCAGAAAAGAGTTATCTCGCTTTCTCGTACTCCCTTAAACTCAACGCACTTGTCGACGCTTTGGCTAACAATCGCGACGCAGGCATTGATGTTGACGAAGATGTTGTCGCCGGCATGAGTGTCCGTCAGATTATGAATTCACTTGGTGGCAGCTTTGTGGCAAGCCTGTTCGATTTTGTCGACAACGACCAGGCAGGCATCATGCCGCTTTTCGCCCTAGCTTGCGATGTCCGCGATGCATCCTTGTGGCGTCAGTTGCTAGCCGAAGCAAAAGCAGAGAAGAGAGGCGACATATATCAGATTCCTATTGACGGAATTGGTCTCAATCTTTATGTTACCATCAACGACAAGGCCATTATGGTCACCAACAGTGCCGCCAATGCTCAGAAATTCGTCGATGGCGGATATTCTAAATCCATGGATGGTATCGCCTCCAAGGTTAAGAAAGGCCAGTATTTTTATGCAGACTTGAATCTGTCGCACTATCCGGTCAACGTTACAAGTCTTATTCCGGACAATGTCTCGACACTTCTAATCAATTCGCTTGACTACACCGAGGCCATAGTTGATAGCAAATATAAGTCAGAATGGAGCATCTATTTAGCTGACAAGACGGAGAACAGCCTTCTCGCCTTGCTCCATTTTGTCGACAACAATTTTATGCTCCTCACCGATTTGGCTGAAGATCTTAACGACGCGTTAGGTAACAACGACAGCTATTATACAGACACTACTGAAGTGGGGTACGTTGATGAAGATATGGTTGACACAGTGGAAGTTGAAGAATACTATGCTTATTGAACTTCATGATTTGAAGCCCCGCTATATGTCGGAATCGGAAATCTCCGGTTCCGACATATATTTGCAATCCTTTGTCCTCTTCGAGCAGGGCAGAAGTTATATGGTATGCGCCAAGTCGGGGCACGGCAAGTCGTCCTTGCTCAATTTTATATATGGTTCCAATACGCAATATGATGGAACGATCGATTTCATAGGACTTGAATCGTACTTAGATAGTACCTACATGCGTACCTCGGTGTTGAGCTACTTGTTTCAAGACTTGTGTCTTTTCTCCGAATTGACGGCGATGGAGAATGTTCAGTTGAAAAATAATCTCACTCATTTCAAGACCGACGTAGAGATAGGGGATATGCTCGATGCCATTCTTCCTGCCGACAAGAAAAAACAACCTGTCGCCACACTCTCCCTTGGCCAGCGTCAGCGTGTTGCCGCTGTTCGCGCTTTATGTCAACCTTTTAAATTCATTCTCCTCGACGAACCTTTCAGTCATCTTGACAACGACAACGCCGCCGCGGTTGCCAAGATGGTTTCGGAGGAAGTTCGACGTCAGGGCGCGGGAATGATAGTCACCGCCTTAGATCCGATCGACTTCTTCGCTTTCGATAAGGTGATGACGTTGTAAGCATTATTTTTATTTCGCAAATCCTGTTTTCCAATGCTCTATAAACTTCAACGCAAGACGCTCATACCTTCTCAGATAGTTGGATATGCCCTTACCCTGCTGGTGGGTATGTCGGTGGTGATGCTGGCAGTACAAGCTTTTGTCGACCTCAAGCCATTGCTTACTCAGCAAACTGATGTCTTTAAAGCTCATACTGTCACTGTGTCGAAAAATGTCACCCTTTTCAAGACGGCAAACAAAGAAGGTATATATTTCAACGACAAGGAGCTGGACAAAATACGAGAGCAAGAGTTTGTCAAGGATGTTGCTCTTTTCAACAGTGCCACCTTCAATACTAGTGCCGCCATCAGTTTTGGTGGCCAACGAATGGGCACAGATATGTTTTTTGAGAGTGTGCCCGACAGCTATATCGATGTCCAAAGCGACGACTGGCATTGGGACAGTACCTCAGATTTTCTTCCTATCATCATTCCTGAGGATTATCTAAACCTTTATAATTTTGGTTTCGCCGAAAGTCAGTCGCTGCCCGTTATCAGCGAGGCTATGCTGTCGCAGGTTTCTTTCAATATTTATGTAGAAGGCAATGGCAAGCGTCGTGTCTACAATAGCCGCATTGTTGGTTTGAGCAGTAAAATCAACTCCATCCTTGTTCCCGACGCCTTTTTGAGGTGGGCAAACAAAGAGTATGGCTCCGCCAACGAAAAACATTGCAGCCGTATACTAGTGGAGTTTACCGACGCCACACATGAAGAGATACCCTCTTTCTTTGAACTTAATGGTCTAAACATCAACAAGTCGGAGTTAGAGTCGAGCAAACTAGCCTTTTTTTTCAAGTTAGCCATGTTTTTTGTTATGGCCATAGCGTTGGTTATCATTGCGCTATCGGTGTCGTTCATTGTTCTTAGTTTCAACCTTATTGTCCATAAAAACCGCAATCTTTTCGTTAATCTTTATAATATCGGTTATGCAGAACGACAGATAGCACGTTTCTATCGTATGGTAATAAGTGGTCTTACTGTCGTTGTGTTGTTGTTGGCAGCTCTAGTGGCATTATGGGTGCGAGGGCTCTATGCAAGCCGTCTTTCCATGGTGTTCAGCTCGGTACCTTCTGCCACGACAATCTGGGTTACAGCGGTTGTCGCCATAATAGCGCTTCCAGTCCTATACTCATTTTTGATAGGCAATACAATACGAAAAACACTTAATAATTGACACTTACATTTTTTTTGTGGTAAGAATTATTCTTAGGCTATTTTTTATACATTAGCGGTCATTTTTTGATGCATAAGACGATATTTTATCATTTTGTTACATGCCATGAATTTGTTGACATAGTGTAATTTATATAATATTTTCGGTGTATATGTGCCAAATTCGATAAATTTATGTAAATTTGCAAAGTTTAATTAGTTGTTTATTGACTTGTTAATAATAAATAAATTTCATAATATGAAGAAGATAGGCGTTTTATTTTTGTTTGCAGCTCTGCTCTGTTCGTTGTCAGCCAATGCACAATTCCGTCAAGATCGCTCCGATGTGGAATATATGTTCAAAGGCGAGATAGGCTACATGCCATTTGTGTCTAATCTTGGTGACAAAGGCGAGTATGGATATCTTATTGACGATTTGCGTCATGCTGTGAACATCAATGTCATTAATGGCTTCAACATCAAGCAAGATTTTTTCTTGGGTCTTGGTCTTGGTTATTGCTTTGTCGCAAAACCCAAGGATATATCGGGTCTAAATATCGCCGACGGATGGCATTGTCCTATGGCTTTTGTCGATTTTGACTATCGTCCCCTAAATGAGGAATGGGCTCCAATGTTTGGCGCAAAAATTGGTGCCAGCTATATGATGGCCGATACGCCATACGGCAACACATTGAAACCCTATCTCGAAATCGCCACGGGTGTCAATTGGTTTTTCAGCCATGCCTCACGCAACATGGAGCACAACTACAAGAGTATTTTCCTCGAGGTAGCTTTTGCCTACACACAGCAGACATGCTTTGTTCCCATTCGTCTTGGCTACAGATTCTAAACAAATCACCGCACTTCCTCCCATGGACTCTACACGACAAAATAAAATCTCTCGACTTATACAACAGGATTTGGGCGATATTTTTCTGAGGGAAATGAAGCCCAAAATCGGCAACTCTCTCATTACTGTCACCAAGGTGAGGATAACCAGTGACCTTAGTATTGCCCGCGCGTATGTGAGTATATACCCAGTTGGTGTTATGCCCGAGGGTGCTGTGCCCGATATGCCTCCCAACACCAAAGCCACCAAGCAAACTGTTATCGACGCTATTCTCACTCATGCCGCCGATATCCGTCGTCGTCTGGGAATGCGCGAAGGCAAGCAGCTCCGTATCATTCCTGCGTTGGAATTCTATCTCGACGACACTCTCGACTATATCGAAAACATCGAGAATCTTTTAAAACAATAGCGGTAGCTTTAAAAGCATTTCCACAATGCCTTCCATTTTTATCGCTCTGCGCTACCTTTTCTCCCGCAAGGAAAAGACGGTTATCAACCTCATCTCATGGATTTCATTGGCGGGAATTACTGTCAGCACCATAGCTTTGGTTGTTGTCATGTCTGTATATAATGGCATAGGAGAGTTGACACAGTCGCTCTTCAATGTCTTTGACCCCGAATTGCTCGTTGAACCATCGCAAGGCAAAACACTCCACACCTCGGAAATAGACTATGATGCGCTGTCACATGTTGACGGAGTAGCCAATGTGTCTCAAATTGTCGAGGAAAACGCATGGATTACTATGCGACAAGCTGAGGCCATAGTTCAATTGAGGGGAGTCGATTCTACATATGGTGCCTCTTCGGGGCTCGACACCATGCTTGCCGAGGGACAATATCTTCTGAAAAGTAGAGACTCTTTGGGTGATTTCCCATTCCTTCTTATGGGATGGAACATTATGATACGTTTGGGCGTCAATTCGATGACCAATATGCCTTTGGCTGTGCATATTCCCAAACGAGGCTCATCCTCGCTGGGCTTTTCGCTTGACGAGGCGTTTAACAATGGCTACGCCTATCCCGCGGGCACTTTTCGAATACAGGAAGAGATCGACAACCTATATGTGGTGACCGATATCGACTTTGTGAGGATGCTTATGGGCTACGACGCCGACGAGGTGACTTCGTTGGCGATAACTTGCGAAGGAAGAAGGCCATTGGAAAGTGTAAAAAAAGAGATACGTCATCTTTTGGGCGATGGCTACACGGTGAAAGACCGCTTTGACCAGAAACCGTTGTACTATAAAATATTCCGTTCCGAAAGACTCGGTGTGTTCCTCATACTCTCGTTGATTGTGCTAATATCCACTCTCAATTTGGTGGCTTCGCTTTCGCTGCTTATCATTAACAAGACCAAAGATATAGCCACTCTTCGCTCTATAGGTATGGAACGCAGGCACATACGTAAGACATTCTTTGCCGAGGGTATTTTGATAGCCCTTGTAGGAGTGGTTACGGGCCTTGTTTTGGGATTTGTCATCTGCTTGCTTCAGCAGCATTTCGGCATAATAAAACTAGGTGCCAATGCTGTGGTCGACGCTTTCCCAGTAGCTATGCGTGTGGTCGATTTTATAGCCACGTTTCTGATAGTTATGCTGCTTTCCTCTTTCGTAGTGTGGCTTACTGTGCGCAGAGCCAAGATTTAGATTTATTTTGGTGTCTCAATCACTGCCGCCTTGCTTTTGTTCACTACATATACGCCAGCAAATACCAGCAGGGCTGCTATTATTTTGGTGACGGAAAGGTTGTCCATTCCAGCCATTATTGCTATTGATGTGGCTATGATAGGTTGAAGGTATCCGTACATACTCACCAGAGTTGGGCGTATGCGCTGCTGACCTATGGGTATGAGAAAATAGGCTATGAAAGTGGCAAAGACTATGAGATATGCCGTTTCCCACCATACTTTAGAGGGCACCGCTGCGAAATTGGTGCCGCCCAGTTGCGGTAGGGTGAAGGGCAGAGAGAGCAAAAAGGACACAAGAAACATCCATTTCATCATTGTTATGGATGAGTATTTCATTGTGAGAGGGCGGCAAGTGCCTAGATATAAAGCGAAAACTGTGCTGTTTGCTATACACAGCAGCACGCCTCCAAGTTGTGTGGCGTTGGCGCCGTCGCCGGTGGCGACACTTTGCAGTATTAGCCATACTATACCGCCAAAACTTATGGCAACACCTATCACTTTTTTCCATGTTATGGGCTCGCGAAGAAATATTGCGGCGGCAAACATGGTTAGGATGGGAGTAATGCTGTTGATTATTGATAGGTCGACAGGAGCTGTCATGGTTATGGCGAAGAGGAATGTCAGTTGAGGCAGGAATATACCCAATACTCCGGCGCCGGCAATTTTTATAAGGTCGGCACTTGCGACCTTCTCTCTGGGTACTATCAGGGATGCTCCCCAAAACAATAATCCCGCCAGGAGGGCTCGCATGCTGAAGAGCACCATAGGCGATAGAGTGGCATCTATGGCTATGTCGCGACAGGCGACGATATTTATTCCAAATATGATATATGTCAAGGCGCATGCCAGATGGCCTATTAATGCTTTCTTCATCTATCCGATTGCCTTTTTTTTGATGACTTGGTTTTGAAATTTCATTTTACTTTGTTCTATTCTCTTTACGCAGATGTTTGTTTTTTATTATAATTACGGGTGTTTTTTTCGATATTAGGTTTCTCGGGCCCTGTTTTTTTTGTGTCGTCGGGTAATAGCCAACAACAACGTTAAATCTTTTTTTGAATGATTATATGTTTTAATTAAGAAAAAATGTGTATTTTAGCAATTTGAATATGTGCATTAAATTCTTTTTATGTTAAGGTTTAATGCATTGTGAATTATGTATTTATATTAGAATAATAGATTATCGTATATATATGAAAACATTCAAAAAAAGTCTTTTGCTGCTCGCAGTTTCGCTTTTTTTATCATCTGTAGCCTTTGCTCAGACCAAAAGTCTCGCTCAAAAAGCCGACGACCTTTTCAACCAGAAGCAGTATATAGCCGCTTTGGAAAAGTATGAGGAGGCTTACAACAAAATATCGTCGAATAAGGCGGAAAAGAATCGCTGCTATTTCCAGATGGGCGAGTGCTATAGGCTTATGAATAATTTTCCCAAAGCAGAGCGTGTATACAAACGTCTTATCAACCAAAAATACTACAACACTGAGCCGAAGCTTTATTATTACATGGCCGAGATGTACCGTTTTGAAAACAAGTTTGATGAGGCTGACGAATACTATGCCAAATACTTAGAGCTTGTGCCCGACGACAAGTTGGCACAACAACGCAAGGCTTCGATAATCTATGTCAATCAGCTTTTCATGAATCGCACTCGTCACAATATTGTTAAGCTTGAAAAGTGGTCGACCGACTACAATGACTGGGCTCCACGATTCATGGGAGACGATACCTCTCGTCTTGTTTTCACCTCCTCGCGATTTCCTTCGAGCGACAAGGAGAAACACGACGCATGGACGGGTCAGGCATTCTCGGATTTCTACACTGTGTTCCAAGATCGTAAAGGCAACTGGACAGATGAACCGGAGCTTTTTGAGAAGAGCCAGGTGATTAATTCTCCTGTGAATGAGGGAGAGGCTTGGTTCTCACCCGATGGCAACACAATCTATTTCTCGCGTTGCGATAGTCGCGAGCATGAAACTCAAGGCTGCTATGTCTATTATTCTAAAAAAGGAGATGCAACACTTGACAACAGTGCATCTCGCAAAGGTAAAGGGAAAAAGGATGATGCCGCTGAAATGAACGGAGAGTGGTCGGAGCCAGTCAAAATCAACCTTGGCGACACCTCCTATAATTATCTCTATCCTACCTTGACCAATGACCAGCTGACCATGTATTTCTCGTCGGATATGCCTAATGGTTATGGTGACTATGACCTTTGGATGGTCACACGTAAATCTGTCGATGATGATTTTGGTACACCTGTCAACCTTGGCAGTACAGTGAACAGTCCGGGACGAGAAGTATTCCCGACATTGCGCAACGACTCTACACTTTATTTTTCTTCTAATGGTCTGCCTGGTGTTGGTGGACTTGACATTTTCCGCTCGGCTAAAAATGGTCGTAAATGGTCAACTCCCGAAAATCTCGGCATACCTATCAACTCTTCATACGATGAGATGAGTATTGTGTACTATCCTGGTAATCATCATTACATGATGGAGCGAGGATATTTTTCATCCAACCGTCCTTATGAAGATCCCCACAATAAGAAAACCGACAAGAAGGGCAAAAAGGTTCCTCCTATCAATGACGACCTTTATTATTTTGAATTGCCCCCGCTGCTTTATAGCATTGAGGGAACTATCCGCGATGAGAAATCGATGCAGCTTGTAGAGCATGCTAAGGTTCGCATTGTGGGTTCTGACGGTAAGGAATTCGAGACCTACACTAATAAGCAGGGTTTCTACCGCTTTGGTCAAGACCAAATAATGCGCAATGTTGTTTACAAAATGTATGTCTCAAAAGTTGACTATTTCTCTATAGAGGGTTCAGAAAGCACATGTGGCTACAATACAGACAAGGATTTGGTTCATGATTTTCGTCTTGAGCCGGTGCCAAAGCAGCCTGTTGTGCTCCCAGAAATACGTTATGACCTGGCTAAATGGGATCTCAAAGAGGAATTTATGGATTCTCTGATGGACCTTTATCTTGTTATGGTCAACAATCCTAATATTGTCGTCGAACTTCGCGCACATACCGACTGTCGTCCTTTCCTGGGATTGACAAACGACACCTTGTCACAGCGCCGTGCTCAGTCGGTCGTTGACTATCTTATCTCTAGAGGTATTGAGCCGGAGCGTTTGGTGGCAAAAGGTTATGCTGAGCGAGTGCCACGCACTCTTGACCGTAATATCACCGTTCGAGTTGATGGAAAACCATATTCTTTCTCGGAGGGTACCACACTCGAGTGTGACTACATTGCCCATATGAATGACAAAGGCCGTCAGGAAGCCGCGCATTTGCTGAACCGACGTTTGGAATTCCTTATCCTTCGTACCGACTATGTCTCCAAACGGCTTATCAACAACTTGGCATCAGATTCCCCCACAGTTAAACGTACAGAGGATGGCAAGGTTATTGATTTGGTGAACACTCCTATACCTGAAAGTGATTATAAACCTGAGATTATTCACGACGAGGGTACAATACCAGCCACAATGATATCATCGGCAAAGGGTGAGATAGAGTGCATAGTCAATGGGTCGATGATGCCTATGCTTATTGACGAGCGCTATGCCGAGCCTATAGCTATTGCTTGGGAAGAGGCCATGAATTTCCTTTATCAGCGTCGAATCAATAAAGAGGATTTCCCCGATAGAGATAATGCTTTTGATCCTGACGGAAATATTATCGACAAGACCACCATCATTTTCAAGGAGATGCAGATAGGTCAGAAACATCTTTTCAATGTCGAGGTCGTCGTGGTCAAGGGAGTTGACTATAAGTTTATCATCAATAGAGAGGGTTTGAGCCGTTTTGGCGCTTACCAGTTTGATAAACAGCGGGGCAAGCTCACTTTTGAAGACTAATTTCACTTGGAACAGGCACCATTATTGTTGACTATTTTGGGGCCTACAGCCTGCGGCAAAACGTCGCTGGCTGTGTCTGTGGCCGACTGCGTTGACGGTGAGATTATCAGCGCGGACTCACGACAAGTGTTTCGGGGCATGGATATTGGTACCGGGAAGGATATGGCAGAGTATCATCTTCCCAATAAGACGATACCTTGTCATTTGGTTGACATCCGGGATGCCGGAGAGGAGTATAACCTTTATCAGTTTCAGAATGATTTTATCGCCGCATTTAATTCTATATTAGAGCGAAAACGCCAACCTATCATGTGTGGCGGTACAGGGATGTATGTCGAGTCTATCATTCGTGGCTATCAGTTGCCTGACGCACCTATAGACGCTGAATATCGTCGATCTCTGCAGGAACATAGTGATGAGGAATTGTCGGCGCGACTGGCGTCGCTTGTCAAGTTGCACAACCATACTGACACCGAGACTCGCGATCGTCTTTTGCGTGCTCTCGAAATACAGGAGTTCCGACTCCAGCACCCTGACCAATTTACCCATCTTCCAATTATGCGGCATCTTGTCGTGGGAGTACGATTCCCACGAGAGGTTGTTGTAGAGCGTATTGGTATAAGATTGCGTCAGCGTCTTCAGGAGGGTATGATTGACGAGGTAAAGGCTTTGCTTGATAATGGTGTCCCCAGGGAGCGTTTATTAAGGTATGGCTTGGAGTATAAGCATGTGGCCAGATATCTTACAGAAGACTACTCTTATGATGAGATGTATACCAATTTATATACCGACATACGTCGATTTTCGAAACGTCAGATGACATGGTTTCGCCGAATGGAACGCAACGGTGTTGATATTCGTTGGCTTGAGGGTGCTGATGGACTTGACTCAAATCGTGACAAAATCATAGAAATGATTCATGCCAGCGTTTAAAGTTAGACGTTTGACTATGGGTATGATCAATAAGTTTTTGTTTTTAAGATCCTCATAAGTTGACGAGAATTTTTTTCAATCTTTTTTGTTTTTAACACAATAAAGTGATCGTATCATATACTAAAATAAAAAAAATTGCGTAGAACTTTGTCTGTTTAAAATAAACTTTGTATCTTTGCATTTTGAAATCAATGTATAACTAAACCTAATGCCCTATCGAACAGAATTATCAGTTATTTTGTAAACCCAAAAATTAGGAGGTTAAAAATGGACGTAACAACGTGCAGTCTTACAGACAATGAATTGATTTTAGGTTTCAAAGAAGGTGATTATTCATGCTTCGAGGCTTTGCTTTCCAGGTATCAATCGAAGGTTTATGGCTATATTTTTTCTGTAGTTAAGGATAAAGATATTGCCGATGATATTTTCCAGGATACTTTTTACAAGGTTGTATATACAATCAACTCGGGCTATTATAAAGACGAGAACAAGTTTATACATTGGGTGATGCGTATTGCCCACAATCTTATTGTGGACTATTTCCGCCGTATTGGCAAGATGCCTATTGTTCCCAATCGTCCTGACTGTGATGTTGTGGATACTCTCAAACTGCACGATGAGAACATTGAGAAGCAGATTATGCGCAAACAGACCAACGCAAATATTCGTAAACTGGTTAAAATGCTTCCTCCGGAACAGCGCCGTGTTGTTATTTTGCGTCATTATGGACGCTATGACTTCAAAGAGATAGCTGAAAAGACAGGCGTAAGTATCAACACCGCTTTGGGCCGTATGCGATATGCCATTATTAATCTGCGTCGTCTCGCCAGAGAACACAACATGTATGTTGAATTCTAATTTTAATATAGATATATAGATAAAAACAAAAAAGGCTTTTCAGAAGAAAAGTCTTTTTTGTTTAACATTATTACTGCTTGTGCGAGGGGGCAATACAAGCAGAAAAGGGCAGAAAGACTTGCAGAAATTACTATGTTTGGGGTGATGTTTTAGGTGGTTGTCAATTTGAATCACAGTTTGTCGCCTATCTTCACGACCTGTCTCGTTGATATGCCCTCCGATGTTCTTATGCGCAGCAGGTATACACCCTCTGGCAATTCCGCTGTTGCCAACGAGGATCGAGAAGCATTGCATGTCTTCCTTAGTACCAGCCTGCCCTTCATGTCGCAAAGTTCTATCTCATCAATCTCCACATCCGACTCCACCTCGAGCTTGTCCCCGAAAGGGTTTGGCCTGACGACAGTGGCCTGCCTCTCCGATACGGGGTCGACACGCACCTCTGTCGTGTCAGCAACCGTATCCTCGACAAAAAAGGCCACGAACACAGTGTCGCACACCAATGTGAATGTGCGGGGATTGCTGTTGTCGCCGTCCCCCCACTCGACAAATCTGTGATTGGTGCCGTGAGGATGCGCCTGTATCGTCACATCC
>JAEEGL010277919.1_pt1 | contig 46706 bp, 24 predicted proteins | sample 9134231 | NCBI WGS metagenome assembly JAEEGL01 (sample SAMN16246548, study PRJNA631951) | gut metagenome | biome: gut microbiome; feature: rumen; material: fiber-attached | host: Bos | place: Iran: Karaj | collected 2018-10
AAAAAATAATTATTTATTCATAAAAATTTAAATTTAAAAAATATGGCAAAAATTTTTTTTATTTAAAAAAAAATTTTCTTGAAAAAAATGGAAAAATGAAAGTGGGGGTGGGGGAGGGGATTGGGGGATTGGGGTTGGGGGATTGGACATTGGGTACTGGGTATTGGGGATCAGAGATTGGGCCCAATCCCCAATCCCCAATCCCCAATCCCCAATCCCCAATCCCCAATTTTTCAAATCCTTTTTTAATTTTTCAATAATTTAATCTTTTTTTTTTTTCAAATTTTTTTATAAAAAGTAACATATTTTTTAATAGATGATATATAAGATAATTAATAGATAAAAATATTTGGGGATTGGAGATTGGGGATTGGGCCCAATCCCCAATCCCCCATCCCCACATCATTTTTTTATTTCTTAATATCTTAATCTTTATTTTTTTCAAAATTTTTTCATAAAAATTAACATATTGATACTATTTAAATTTAATTATTCTCTTTTTTGATAATAAAAAAATAATTAACAAATTTAATTCTTTAATATCAAAAAATATTTAAAAATTTTCAATATTCAAAAAAGACAAAAACCGAAAAATAAATTATTTAATTTAATAGAAACCAAGACTTTTTAAAATTTGATTAAAATCTTCATCATCATCAACACAAGTAGAAATATCATAAAAATAATCTCTAAATTGATCATAAGTGACTCTATCATCTTCTTTTAAATTATCCCAACTAATGAAATATTCATGTTCAATTTCAGGAGCAGTTTTAATAAATTTCATTGCTTCAGGATGATAATTCATATCACATTTTTTAATCATGTTTCCGAAGAATATTGTATCTAATATAATATCTCTCACTTGTAATAAGAAACATTCAATTAAATTTATTCTATTATAATTTACTTTTCTTAAACAATTTAACATTGTTATAAAATTTATTGAATTTGATTTGTAAAAATCAAATATTTCATATATTTTATCAATGTCTTTATCACTTAATTCTATAGCATTTCTTGTTAAATGAAATTTAAAATTTGTTCTATCAATACAATCACTTTTATTTTTTGATAAACTTCTCAAGTATATTTTTAATAATCTTAATCCAACCCAACCTCTTTTTTTACAACCATCAATAATTTTATTTTTAATGTCTTCAGGAAACATTTCTTTTAATTTTTTAATATTTTCTTCACTATCAGCATCTAAAATAATATTTTTAAAATCATAACTTCCTTTTTGTCTTTCCTCTTCTTCTTTTTTTCTCCTTTCTTCTTCCTTTTTCCTTTCTTCTTCCTTTCTCCTTTCTTCTTCAATCATTTCTTCAGTCATCACTTCATCATTTTTTGCATTCTGATAATACTGAATAGCTCCCCGAGTTCTAGCAAGCTGTTGGGTAAAAGCACTAGATCTTGCCCATGGGTTAGGATTCTTGGTAAATGATCTATAAACATTCCCTGAGTTAATATTTTTCATCCAGAAATCACTGTCCTCATTGAGAGCCTCCTTCACCATGTCTTCAGCACCAGGTAATCCTTCATTCATCGCTTGTTGTGCCTCTTCAGCAACAGCTCCAAGTTTCTTCAACTTCTCAATAGGAATGAGACGGACTGCTTTCTCATATGGAATGGGCTTCATATCTTGTGTAAGCATGTGACGGAGTCCTACATAACTGATTCGAGGTTGAGGAACATGTTCTGATCCCTTTGTAGTGTCAAAACACCTGAAGTCTGCTTTTGCATTATCAATCTGACTCCTATATGATAATGAAGTGGACATAAAATCATTGAATAACTTCTTCTCGAGATCAGCATGGAGACGTGGATGCATGTACTTTAGTTCAGGGTGGGGATGTGTACCATATGTTGTGTTTGTGGTAAAGTAACTCTTGTCTTCCTCCTTCTTTCCGATCACCCTTTTTGTAGTATCCAATACTGGTTCTGTTGACGGGTGATACACTTCAGGGTCAAAGGAACGGAGACCATGATGGGTTCCTGTTAAACCTCGGGAGATTCCTGTTGATTTTCGGAGACATTCTTCTTCATACCAGTTAGCTATTAAGGTTTGGTTTGGTACAATTCGAGTTTTGTTGTAGATGTTTGTCATTTTTTTTATTATTTATTTTTAAGTTATGGTTTTTTTATTTAATTATTTTTGGGTTTTAATTTTTGAGTTTTTTAATTTATTTTATTTTGCTTTTTTTATTATCTAAATTATAAAATTAATTAAATTAATTTGCATTTTTATTATTCTTTATATTTTATTCTTTTCTTAATAATTACTATCCTCTTTATTTTAATATTTTGAAAAATTTCAAAACCATTATAATATTATTTTCGTTAAATCAATTTCCATAATTAAAAAGTATTTTTAATGAACAATTTTTTTTTTAGATAATATAAATAATTAGGATCTGAGAATTTGACTTAAAATAATATATATATTTTGTCAAAAAAAACTCAATTTTCTTCTCATTTAAATTTCATTCATATATTTTAATAAATCATTGATATCAATATCTTCTTTTTACTTTATGTTATTGATAATATATAATTTTTTAATTTTTACAAATAATTCTTTAATATTTTTATATTTTATCTTTTTCTATTTTTTTCATTAATTGAATTATTTTTTTAAAATTGGTTTAATCAATGAAAATTTATATTTTTTTCTTGTAATTATGTAAAAATAAGAATTGTATTAGTTTATTTTCTCCTGATATATATTTATTGTGTAATATTTATTCTTTGAATTGAGACAATCATTTAGCATGATTTAAATTGATGAAGAAATATATTATAATTATCAAAATATAATTGAAAAAAACTATAGTTCAATAAAACTCAATACTTATATAAATTTTATTTAAGTTTATTTTTCTCCTTAATTTAATTATATATCTAAGTTTTAAATAATTTTTGAAGGGAAAAAATTGATTATATAATTTAATTAATTTAAAATTTATCAATTTAAAAAAGAATAATAATATCTTGTGATGGAGAATCATGTTAAGAAAGATTTTTAAAGAAATTTATTTTGGTTTTATTATAGATACAAGATTTATTAATATTAAAGGTATGTAGATTATTTTTATAAAAAAAATAATTCTAATTTAAAAAGAAAATATATAAGTAATTTTAATAATGAAAAATAATAATATATTAATAATTTATTTTTTCCTTACAAGATGGAGATTCTTTCATTTTTTTCTAATTTTTTTTTCTTTATTCTATATTAAACATATATATATAAATTGCTTTCATTATAATCATTATTCTCTCTTAATCTCAAATTTTCTAAAATCTTTATATAATCTAATAAAGTGATAAAATAAAAAGCAAAAAAATTGAATTCACATAATCATTAAAATTATATACTTAAAAAAAGAAATCAGTATTGTAACTCGAAATTTTATATTCATTTTTTTTTATAAAAATTTTGATGAATTTCATTATATTTTCTTTTCTAATAATAGAAATATTCAATTATTTAAATAAATTAGATTTTTTTAGTCTTTCTTTCTATCTCATTTTTTAAGTTAATTAAATAACCTATGTTTTAATTCCTTGAAAATCATATATTCATTATAATTATGTTTATTATCTTCTCTTTTTCTTAATAAACATTAACTAGACGGAAAATCTCTATATAATAATTTTTTAATTTTTTAATCATATATTATTAATTTTATTTTTCATTAACAATTTTTTCCTTTTTTCTTAATCTTAATCATCTACATATATATATAAGTATCTAAATAAAGAAATAATAATTCCATTTTTGCCTAAAATTAATTGTCAGTACTAGTCAGCCCAAAGCCCAAATCAAAAGGAATAATTCTCCTATTCAAAATAACATAAATAATTTCCTGTTTAAAATAATAAAGAGTATGATAACGAGAAAATTTAACATTAAAGGATATATTTAAAATTTAATAATATAAAATATATAATAATTTATATTTTAAAGTATATTATTTAAGATTTAAAAAGAACCATAAAATATTTATTTTAATAATAAAGAAAATATTATATAAAAATGATAAAAATGTTAATCCTATTTCTTCTTTTTTACTTAAATAATTGTTTAGAAGAATCAGATTTTTTAAATATCAAAAACAATGAAAAAAAATTTTATAAATTAGAATCTGAAGAAAAAGAAAATTATTTTTTATATGAAAATGAATTTAAAGGGGGAGAAATATCACTTGAATTCCAAAATCCAACAATCTATACAACAGAAATATATATTTATTCAGTATTTTCAAAAATAAAAAAAAGTGAAGATAATTATATAAATTATGATATAAAATTTTCTTTAAAAGAAGGAAATTTCTTTATTATCAATTCTGAAATTTCAAATAATAATAAAGTATACATTATCATAAAAGATATAAAACATTATTCTACTTCAAATATTTTTTCACTTTTAAATGAAAAAGAAATTCAAAATTTAAAATTAAATGAACCTTATATAATAAAAAAATTTCTTTCAAATAATGAATTAAATAGTAAATTCATTGGGGAAAAAAATACAAAATATCTTTTTTCTTTTGTTAATGAAGATAATAATATAAAAATGCTTATAAAAGATGGTTTGAATATTTCACACGAAGCAAAAACTTCAGAAAAAATTACTTTAGAATCTACAAATGGTATTTTTGAAATTAACTTTAAAAATGAAAGTCAAAATTTAAATTGTGAAATTTCACTTATTATTCACAAAATAAATCCTATTCAATTAAAAAATTTTATTCCAGAAACTTTTTTTTATAACACAGATATGTTTTTTTATTTTTATGTAAATTTAGATAATTTAAATGTGAATGATGATAATTCTATTATTCTTAATGTTGATTATAGTTTAATATCAAAAAAAAGGAAAATCAATTTCTATGGGAAGTTTACAAGTGAAAAAAATAATACCTTAAATTATGAAAAATATCCTTTATCAAGTTTAGAAAAAAATATTCTTATTAAAAAAAATGAATTAGATGATTCAATTTATGAAATTTATTTTAAAAAATTAGAAAATAATAATTTTCTTTTATTAACAATAAAAATAGGAGAAAATGGAGAAAGTAAAAATATATTTTTATCAGAGAAATTCTCAATTGAATGTTCTAAATTTACAAATACTAATTTAGAATTAAAAGAGTATACTTTTAAACAACAATTAATAAGAAGGATTCCTCAATATTATAAATTTAAAAAACCAAAAAATAAAAACGTAGAATTTATTATTCAAAGTACTTCCTCAGAAACTTTTTATTTAGTATATAATGATTTAATTATCAAAAATTCAGAAGGAAATTTTAGTATAAATAATAATATTATGGAAGGGCAAATCATTAAAATTGATAATAACAAAAATTACGAAAATTTAATTTTAATTTTAAGAGGTTTTGCCTATGCAGATATTTATATAATGGAAATTAAAAATAATTTTATTTATAATTTCAATGATAGAAATTTAAAAAGCTTTGAATATGATATTGGAGGATTTGAAAATAAATATATAATAAATTATTATAATGAATTAAAGTATTTTGAAAAAAATTTAGCAGTTTTAAATTATGAAGTCTTATCTGGAGATTGTAATATTTATTTTAAAAATGATTTAACAGGAAAAATTAATGAATATCTTCCAAATGAAAATAATATAATAAAAAATAATGAAATTTTATCTTTAGAAACTAATATTGAATTATTTATGATTAAATGTAATTTACCAGGAAAAATTTCTTTTAATTATATTACTGATGAAAGTACTGAATTTAAACTTGAAGATCATTCTAAAAAATATTTTTCATTTAAAAAAGGAGTGGAAAATACAATTAATTTCCCTGATTTTAATAATCAAATGTTATATTTTTCTATTGAAAGTGTTTTAAAAAAAGAAATTGAATTTTCATTTCAAAATAAGTTTTATAAATTAAATTTAAATAATAATTATACAATTAATCAAGAGATTATTATTTCTACTTCTTTAGTTGATAAAATTATTATTGAACCAGAAGAAAATGTAATTGTATCTATTTTTATTTCTTCTAAAAATAATTATCATGTTTTAAAAAAAGAAGAACTACAAAAAGACATTTCAATTCAAGAAAATCTATTATTAATTCAATTAGATGATAATAATAAATATAAAAGTATAAATATTAATTTTTCAAATATTAATTCAGAAATATTTTATAGTTTATATTATAGTAAAAATGATAATTTAAATTATATTCCAAATCCTTTAGGAAATCAAAATTATAAAATTTTAAAAAATTATTATTTATCTTTTGATAATCCTTATCAATTTTTTTCAAAAGAAAAATTAAATTATTATTTGATATTTGAAAGTGAAAATTTAAATAATTCAAAAATTAATATTTTTTATGAAGAAAGAAAAGAAATAAATGATAAAAACATATTATTAAATAATAATAATAATGAATTTGAAATTTCTCATAATGATGGATTAGATAATAATTTATATTTATTTACTCATACTTATTCTACAGAAAAAAATTTTATATCTTTAAATTTATTAGATAAAGATTTTATTATTGATTCTCAACAATTAAATAATGGATATTCGATAAAAAAATATAAAAACTTATATTATAATATGAAATTTTCAGGAAGTTTTTTAAAAAAAATAGATTTAAATTGTATTATTGTAAATTCAATTTATTCACAAGAAAATATTGATGATTCAATTTTTAATAAATTTCAAAATAAAAATTTATCTGTAAATTATTCATTCAATGAAAAAGAAAATAATATAATAGTTACTTGGGAAAAAATTGATAATGTAAATTATTATATTTATTTAATTCCAAATAATATAAATGAATCTTTAATAAATAATGATTGTTATTTATTTAATTTAAAAAATAATCTTACTACAAAAAACAATAATTTTACAACTAAGGAAAATAATATTTTTATTAATATAGTTGCACAAGATCAAAAATATAATTATAGAATAATTTATAAGGGAATAAAAATTAATTATGAATCCAAAAAACAATATTTAAATAAACAAACTATAATTTTCATTTGTATTATTGGAGGATTTATTATTTTGATTCTAATAATAATATTATGTATTAAAAAATGTAAAAAAAGTGATCTTTACAATGATGTTTTTAAAGTTAGTGATAGAATTTTCCCGACTGAAGAAAACTATGAATATAAAAACAATATAGTTTAAGTATTTTTATGTTAAAAACAAATAAAGTAAATAAATGTTTTTAAAATTTTTTAAATATCGATATAATATTCTTTTATTTTTAATTCTTTCATTGTTTCTTTCAAATTATTATATAATAATTTTTTATTGTGTAAATCATTATTAAGATTTTTATTAAATTTAACTTCACACACAAAATTTCCTCTTTTCAATTTCCAAATATCAATCGAATTTACAATAAAACCTTTATCAAAGAATTCATGACATTTTTCTTTAATCTTTCCTTCTTTAAATAAAACTTCATTGTCTGGAATATGTAATAAAATCATTGAAGAATTTTTTAAGACTGGAATAGTAGAATAAATAATCATAGTAGAAATTAATAAAGAACAAATTGGATCACTTATTTTAATATTATGATATCTAATTAAATAAGAACTAATTAAAACTGCAACTGAGCCTAAAGTATCTGCTAAAATGTGAATATAAATTGCATATAAATTATCATTATGATGATGATGATGATGATTATGAGTATTATGATGATGATTATGATGATTGTTTTCTTTGTGTTCAGGATAATTTTTATTTAAATCAGATTTTTCTTCAATTTTTTTTTCATCTTCATTTATTTTTTCATTGTTTTCTTCTAAATTATTATTCTCATTTATGTCTAAAACCTCAATATGGGTATTTTCATTATTAATTAAATCATTTGAATTATTTTTATCTTCTTCATCATCATCATCTCCATGATCGTGAGCGATAATCAACCCAATAATATTTACCACTAAACCGAGAAAAGAAACTAAAATTAAATTTTCACTATGAATATCTTTAGGACTAATAAATCTTTCAATGCTTTCAAATAAAATATAAATGGCAATAAAAATTAAAAAAACAGAATTAATAAAAGTTCCCAAAATTTCACTTCTGAAATATCCAAACTCAAATTTTGAATTTGATGGGAATTCAGATAAATAACTTGAATATAATCCTATTATTACTGCTGAACAATCTAATAACATATGAGCTCCATCTGTTAAAAGACCTAAACAATTACTTATTAAACCAAAAAAAACCTCTACAAACATAAAGAGGAAATTAATTAGAAGAAATATAGTTAAATTTTTCAAGTTTTTTTTCTTCTTTACTATATTATAAAAGTTATTTATTTTATTGTAGTATTTGGAACAAATATACATTTTTTTCTGATTTTTTAATTTTTTCTATTTTCAAAGACAAATGAAAATAATTAAAATCAATGAATTATGAATATATTCATATAAAACTATAGTTTTTTTATTAAATTGAACAAACATTCATAAAAAATTACAAAAATAAAATTTGAAGAATTTGATGAGAAAGTTGATGATGTTTTAAAATGAAAAAATTCAAATTTTGATTGCTAAATAATAAAAAAACTTATAGGCAATTAAAAATAACATAAAAAATTAAATATACATATATTAAACGTGTAAAACAATAATAAATTGAAAAATAAAATGTTTCCATGAAGTGAATTCGAATTTTATTTTATGATATAAAAATTAAATAATTTTTTGAATAATCATTATATTCTAAATTTAAAAATTACAAATGAAAGGAATTAATATTTTTATTTACACATAATAAAGCAATATTTTTTATTATATTAAAAAGTAATACATTTTTCCCTTTTTTATTAATAATTTTATTTTAATTATTCAATTAAAAATTTATTTAGTTTTAATATAAATTTTATATAAGACACTTTCAATACAGTTTATTAAGAGTTAAGAAATCTTTTAAGAATTCTTATCAATTTTTTAAATGAATTTGAGCCAATTCCAAAAAATTTTATATTTTTTAATTTTATTCATTAATGTTGATTAATATTTTAAATTAAAAAATTGTAAACTTTTTCTTACTTCTTCAAAATATTATTATAAGTAAAAATAAACATTTTCGAAAGAAATTTTTTGCCAATATTTTTTATTTTTTCAAAAAATTCGTAAACAATCACCAAATTAATTACATTAAAATTATTTTAAAATTGATTCATTTCTTTATTTATTATCATTTGAATCATTTATCCCTAAATTATTTTAGTAATAAATTTTATAAGTTAAAAATCAATTTTTCTTAATTTTGAAATTTAAATTACAACCACCTTTCCAATTTAATTTAATTTTATCTTTTAAATTGCATTCTTCATTGAAATCTTCAAATATTTGTATTTATTTTTTATTATTGTTTTTTATTTTTAAAAGATTAAAATAAAAAAAGATGTTTCCAAACAAGAAAATGATATAATTTATATTTCAAAAGAATTAATTAGTTTAAAATAAAAGAAAGGGAATTGAATATGAAAATTTTATTGTGATTAAGACATTGGTAAAAAATATATATTTAACTTTGATAATGATTATTCACTTTGAAAATATTTTTAAGAAAAAATTAATTTATTTAAAATAACTATTTGTTTAATATTTTTTTATAATTTATTAATTTATTCTTTTAAAAATGTTTAAATTTTTAAAATTAAGAAATTATATATCTTAATTCATCTTTAAATGTATAAAAATTTTAAAATTAAAAAAATTAATTAATTTTCATTATTTCGAAGTAGGATCAATACTAAATGATAAGAGATTTAGTTGAAACGATAAAATCTAAAATTTGTATGAAAAAAAAAAACTTAATAATTCATAAATCTTCATTTTTTAATTATATTATAAGTTTTCTAGTTCACAAAAAAAAATTTATCATATAATATAAATACCAACTAATTTTTTTTATTCATTCAAAAAAGAAATGATTACAAATCAAATTATACCTTATGCAAAAAATCAAAATAATTTTTTTAATTCAGCTTTATATGTTAATATTCAAAATTTCAAGTTAAATAATGAATCAATTGAAAAATGTTCTGACAATAAAAATCAATCATCACCTTTTTCATTTGAAAAAATTCAAAGTGATGAAAATATTAAAAATTATTTACCAAAGGAACTAATTCAAATGATAATTATGGGTTCTCCAGAATCAACAAAAGTTAATTCATTTAATTCAAATAATATTAATCAACCTTTTAATTCCAATAATATTTTTTATGGAAAAAAACTTAATTTTTTTACTGAAGAAACACAAAATGAAAATTATTTCCAAATTACAAATTCAAATAAAAAGAAATCAAAAAAGTATGATAATAATTTTGTTAGGAATGATGAATTTTATTATCAAATGAATTATCAATATGAAAATGTTAAAAAAGATAAATTAAATCATCACTCTTTTTTTACAAAAAATTTTAATGATTATAATGAGAATAATAAGATAAAAAAAAATAAAACAAAAAAAAATAAAAAAAAAGATTTAATAGAAAGGAAAGGTGATTGGATCTGTTATAAATGTAAGAATTTAAATTTTAGTTTTCGGGATTTTTGTAATAGATGTAATTTAAATAAAGAAATTTCAGAACAAATGTATAAAAAAGTAGAAAAAAAATTATATAAATATATTGAAAATGAACATTTAAATGTTTCTACTTCAGATACTTCATCAATCAACTCTAATAAATAAATAAATTAATATATATTTAAATTTATATATCAATGTTAAATAAAGTCTTTTTTATGTTAATGATATTTTAACAAGATTCATTAATTAAAATCAATTATTTTGGTTTTTTTATTTTCATCAAATATTTTTCTTGAATTAATTTTTTGAAAAAATTAATTCTTTTTCAAGAATTTATTTAAGATTGAAGAATATATAACTACTTTAAAACTTTTTGGTTCTTGAAAAATATATTAAAAATTCAATTAATTTATTTTGGTGTTCAGATTTTAAAATTTTATGCGCCATCAAAGGATTCTGAACTCCTGAATATTTATTTTAAAAAGTCTTTAAATGAAAAGTTTTTTAATTATATTCTTTATAACTTTTAAATTTATTTTTAAAGAAACAAAAGTTCACATGTAATATTTAATTTAAAAAAATAAAAAGTTTAAAGTTTTTTTTTTTTGAAGAACCATTTTTTTATTGATTTTTTATAAATTATATTTAAATTTTGGTTTTTTTTAATGATATTGAAGAAAATCAAATTAGACAATATTTAATTAAAATTTTTTTTAAATCATTTCATATTTTATAAAACTTTATGTGATTCAAAAAAATTAATTCATAATGAAAAGAGATTGAAAAACAATGTTTTTGTATAAAATCTATAACTAAATAAAAAAGTTATATTTTAAGGAAAATAAAAAGTTAAATGGAGAAAATAAATGAAAAAATTTCTTATAATAAAGAATTAAATTTAAAAAATGTATATTTTAGAAAGAGTATATAATTTTTTTATTTTTATTGTTTCCAATCAAAAATTCTAATCTAAATGATTTGAAACAAAAAAATGAATTTATGTAAGAATAAGTAAGGAACATCAAAATTAAAAGAATCTGCTTATTTGAATAAGAATAATCATTATTTTTAATTGAGAAAAAAATATCAATTTAACTTTATGATTTGCATTCTCCTAAAGAAAATGAAATAAAAAATATTTAATGTTTTTAGAATAATAAAAGTGTGATAATGAAATTTCTAAGAATTAATGGATTTATTTTATAATATTATTCTATTTGTTCATATGAAATATGCTAAAAGTAGAAAATAGACTTTTTCTTATATAATCAAATCCACAAAAAAATGTATTTTCCAAAAAGATATAAATTAAATACATAAAAAATATATATTTTAATCTAGGTCAAAAATATTATACAAAAAAATCTTTTTAAAAAGTAAAAAAGTAAAGATTAAAAAATTGAACATTTATCAGATGAACTACTTAAAATTTTAGTAGATTTACTATTATTATGTTTTGATATCTCTTCTAGAGATTTTTTTTTATTTTTTTTTTCTACTAAAAAATGGGGATTAATTTGAGATCTTTTAAGAGCTTTTTCATCAATTTTAATATTATCTTCTAATTCACATTCTGTCTTATCGGAATTATTAGAATTTAATATGGAACTTGAATTTTCATTATTATTTATTACTGAACTCATATCAAATGAATGATAATTATTAGGTTGTGGTTTATCTGCAAGTGATTGATAAAATTCATCTTGAATACATGATTCTAAAAAAGAATTATTTTCATTATTATGTGAAATTTCAACATGAGATAATAATGGTTTTATATTATTAATTTCTTCTTTTTCTTTATCTGAAAAAATTTGTATTACTTTTTTCTTTGGAGATTTTTTAAAAATATTATCTGAAGATTCTTTTAAATTTATTGGAGATTTTTTAAACATATCTTTCATTTCTTCTATATTTGTATTTAATAAATCAAAAATAAAATTATATTCAATTAATCGTTCATTATTTTCTTTTTTAATATTTTTAGAATTTGGAATTCCTAAATTTCCAATATTTAACATAAGATTATCACTAATTATTTGTTTATGAGTTGATTTTGATTTTTTTAAATTTCCATTTTTATTTTTAACTTTTTGTTCTTCTTTATTATTAATATTTACTGCAAATAAATCTTTATTAATATTTAAATTATTATTTCCATCACCATCAATTATTATAGTTTTTTTTAAATTAGATGTTCTAAATAAATTACCTAAATATCTTAATTTTGTTTCTTCTTTATAATTAATATTATTCTTACAAATTAAACTTTGTCTATTTTTCTTTTCTTCTTCTTTATCTGTATAATTTGTAGGAAGAGCTCCATTTGAAGTTCCCAAAATATTAGATGAAGTTTTTAGAATTGGTTTGACAAATGTTTGTGAAGCTTTTTTTTTTATATCTTCCTTTGATGATATAGAATATCTATTTTTTACTATATTTTTAAATTCTTGTTTTTTATCTTTTAGTGTTTTATATTCTAATTTAGATTTTGTTGTAACTCTTGGTGTTATACTTAAAGTTTGTTTATTCTTTGATGACGGCTTAAATTTTTTTATGTTGGATTTTATCTTCATTCTTGGATTTTTATTTTTTTCTATAATTATTTAATTAATGTAATTAATGTAATTAATAATACTTATTATTAAAGGATAACATTTTAATTTAGAATCATTGAACTCAATAAATAAATATAATTGACAAAGTTTGAAATTCCTCCATTTAAGAAATCAAAAAGAATTTAGTGAGCAAAATCTGTTTTATCAAAATTCATTTTTATGTCGAATACATATAAAAAGAAAACAAAAAAAGATTTGAAAAGACATTTAATTAATTAAAAAAAAATTTAATTAATTTGTGGTAGTAGAAATTCTATATGGTATTTCATTTCCAAACCAATAAATCCAAAAAAATTTTCAAGAAAACTCAATCTCATAAAAGAAACAATTATAATTGAGTAAATTATAAAGATACAGTATTAAATTTAATTTAAAAAGAAAAAGGAAAAAGATTTATAATTAATATATACCTTGATTTAAAGCAATTATCTTTAAATAGGAATTATGGTTTTATAACAACATTCATTATGAAGATTGATATGACATTTATGAATTTAAAAAATATTTTAATTTTACTGATTTTATTTGTTTTTATTGTGAATAATATAATTGATTAGCTTGGTTAATTTATTTATTTTTTATTGTTTATTTGATTAATATTTGATATTGATTATTCGAAAAATAACACAATTATTATGTAAATTATGACTTGATTAATAGAATTTTTATCTATTTGTTAGTTTATATTATAAATAATATTTTCACATTATGTTTTTTAAATCTTTATTTAGATTACTTTCAATTATTTTTTATTATCTTAATGAATCACTTGACTTTATTATTTTTTTCTCAAAAACGAATGAATGAATTAATTTAAAAGTTATTTTCTTTATTGGAAGAATATTTAAATGATAATAACAATAATGATTATTCAAAATTAAATAATAGAAATGGTTATTTAAGAATTTTTCATAGTTTCTGACATGATTCTATTGAGTAAATTCTTTTATTTGTATCATCGGCAGGAAATAAATTTATGCATTGTGGAATGTAATGATATATTTTATTCAGAATAAAATTTTGAAAATATTTAAATAAAATAAAAATTATTTAACTTATTATAATCATATTTTAGTAAGCATGAGGTAACCTTAATCGATTAAACAAATAATAATTTTCACTATTATTTTTCTTTCCATAAAACCTGCTTTTAACTCCAATTTCCCTATTTGGATAATCATTTACAAAGTAAATTCTAACAATCCAATTTTCTGTAGTATAGGCTTCTCTAAAATGCCTCATTTTAATATTCTTTCTCCCAATAACATACCCTCTTACTAAATCATAACCAGTTTCTTGATTACCTTGGGTTTTAGTTTCATCAAATCTATAATAACAAAAAGAATACATCATACAATTAAGCATAGTATCCGAAGCACCCGCATCAACTCGATAGCCATTCTTTAAGAAATTTTCTTCTTTAATTCTTGGATAATATCCACCAGCTATTCTAATCATCCAAATAAATTTATTAATGTCATCTCCTGAATATGCTGAATATCCACCAAAGATTACTAGAACAAATCCTGCATCAAGCATCCTACAAAGACGATATGATTCTTCTTCCTCATTTGCAAATACTGCACCTACTGTAGCTATATGCGTTGTATTCCAAGTATTGTTATCTACTATCACTGCCCGATTACTCATTCCTGATATTTGATATCCATAATCCCACCATGATACAATTTTAGCATCTGGTTTAGAATTCATTCTCAACCAATAATATGCTTCTCTAAAATCATCGATGATATGTCTTCTTCCAAATCTATCTTTACTAGCTAAAATAATTGAAGGTGAGGAATAAGCTTCTGCTGCTACCCATGTACAATGGAATATGTATGTTACTAAAATGAAAAATAATATTGCTACAAAAATTCCAACTATTTCTATTCCATATCTATATACTTTTTTACCTCTTCTTTCTTCTAAATATGATGATGAGTTTTCTTCAGTTTCTTCACAATTTTTCATTTGATCAACAAAGAAATGTAATAATTCACTTATACCTACACCACTTAATAGACATAAAGCTGGGGAGGAAAGAAGAAGAAGACGAACCATAACACATGAAAAGTAAACTGAGCATACCCCAAAAACTGCAACGAATAATTTTGCATTTGTTGGATCTAAGAAACAATAATAAAGTCCTAAAGGTCCGAAAACTAAAAGTATATTTAAATCGAAGAAGAAAGCTGACCATGTTGTAGGTTGATGTTCACTAACAGAGGCAACTATAGGAATATATTTACTTGCATATGTAGGATCTAATAAAGTTAAAATACGAGAACCGAATTGTATATAACCTTTGAAAGTTAGTACTAAGAAAGTTAAACCAAAACCAACAGCAACAGCAAACATAACAAAATTTAATAATCTATTATACATTTCTTCACTTAAATTAGATTTAATAAATTGAATAAACATTAACATATTGATTAAAATAAAAACACCATGTGAAAGGAAATGTTCAGATGATTTAAGTGCACCAAACATAACAAAAGGGACTTGCATAGAAAGTAATGTTCCAATAATATAAAAAACAGAATAAGCAGTATAAATCTTAATATCAGTTCTCCCTATAATAATCAAGAACAAAATATATAAGGGAATAAGATTAATAATAAAAACATAACCTCCCCAAGCACTAACCATATAAAAATAAATTAAAGAAGTAACAGTACTCCAAAAAATAGATCCAGTATTAACACTTTTAATAAAGAAATAAAAAGTCATAATTAAAGCAGTGATTGCAACAGCTTCATTATCGTAAGAACCTGCGACACTTCTAGAAATATAACCAGGAACAATAGCAATAAGTAAAGCAGTAAGTAGTCCAGAATCATTTCTCCCAGTTACTTCCTTAATGAAGAAATAAGCAGTTAAAGCAGTAACACCTGCAAAAACAGGAGCAAGGAAAACACAAACACTTCTAATATCAACTGGGAAAAGGAAAGTGTTACATAACCAATGAATTGCTGTTGATGTGAACATGATTCCTGGATATGTTGTTCCTCCTATAATTCTACCTAAAGGATACCATGATTCTGGGTCATACCAATTCCAAAATGAATATGCACCTTCTTTTGTTAAATATTGAGTTACACGATAGTTAAACCATGGATCAAATTCATGGATGATTATTTCAAAACGAATAACTGAGAATATACGAATTATAAATGCGAGGAAACATGTCATTACTAATGTTGCTAATGTTATACTAGGAGCTGCACTTTTCCCGTATCTTTGGAATTTGTCGAAAAAGGATTCTTCTGTTTCTTGTGTATTTGTATCTTTTTCTGACATTTTATTAATATTAAATAAATGTTTTAAAATTTAATTAATTAATTTATTTTTTGAAATTTAGAATCATTACTTTTATTCATTCTTTTATTTGCAAACAAAAAAAAATATTTGATTCAGATGAAAAATGGGTCGTGATTTATAAAAACTAAAGTTGATGAAGTTAAATTAGAGGATGAAATGGTAAAAGAATTAGATGAAATAAATATATAACTCAAAAACAAATTGCTGAAATAAAAAGTCTTATCATATATGAACTGGGAAATATATTGGAATTTGGAAAAAAAGATAAAATGAATTAGAGAATGTATTTTTTCTAATAAAAGTCAATAGGAAAGGGAATATAACAATAATAAAAAAGATATTTTTGATATTTAAAACGGAATGATAGAAAGAAGTCAATAATAGAAGAAAGGGATTTGGAAAGAAGGAAAAGAGTTCATTGGATTAATGACATTACTAAAATTTCATTATTCATAATCTTGTACAGATATTTTGAATAAGCGGATTGGTTTATTTTTTTGTTTTTTTATTTTATTTTTTTTATGTTTTGTTTTTGATGATTTGATTTATCAGATTCTAAATTTACTTTTTTTCTTTTTTGTTTTATGCCTGATTGTAATTTTAATAAATAATTAACATTTATTATTTTTTTTTTGTGGTTGATTTTAAAATATTATTTAATTTTATTAATATTTGTTAATTTTACTAATATAATTATTTGACCATAATTTATAGAATTATATTTTTTCTGATAAAATAATAAAATATTTTTTAGCAATATCTAATTCTTTTTTTATGATCACTTTTTTTAAACTATTTATTATAATATTGAGTAAATATTAATTTTTTAGATTAAATAATTTTTAATTTTATAAATGTTAAATATCAAAATTAATAAAGAAAATCTGAATAATTCAAATCATTCTCATAATCATAAATATAATTTTATTCCTTCTTCAAGATTTTTATATAGACCAAGAAAAAAAATAGGAAATACATGTTATTGTTTAAATTTATTAGAAAAAAATGGTTCAATAAATATAATAACAAACTCCTCAAAAATATATATATCAAAAATAAAATTAATAGAATTTGATGATCATTTCGATGATTTATTAGAAAAGGGAAAAACTTATATAAATGAATCTGATTCAAATATTACATCATCACAAGATAAATCATTTTATTATCAAAGATATTATTATTATTCAAAATATGATGAAGGAATAAAAATGGATAAAGAATGTAAAATTTTATTTATATAATAGGCTGGTGGTCTGTAACACCTGAAATAATTGCTGAATACACAGCAAAAATTTCAAAAGGATATTCTGTTATTGATGGTTTTTGTGGAAGTGGTGGTAATGTTATTCAATTTTCAAAATATTCTCCTAAAGTTTATGCTATTGATATTGATGATCAAAAATTGGATATTTGTAAAAATAATTGTAAGGTTTATAATTGCAGTGATAATATTAGTTTTATTCATTATGATTTTTTAAAAATTTCTAATTATCCTGATGAAAAAGTGTTTGCAGATTATATTTTTTTATCTCCTCCTTGGGGAGGAATAGAATATAAAAATTCAGAAGTTTATTCAATAAAAAATTTAATGACTCCTTCAATTTATGATATTATTAAAATGTGTTTAAAAGTTTCTAAATATATTATGTTTTATGTTCCTAGGACATTATTACTTGAAGAGTTATTTAATATAATTTATGACATTACTGGTAATGATAGATTATTTTTTGATGTTCATATTTTAAAATCAGCAAATAAAATTAAAGCTTTATTAATTATTTTTGGTTATGATATAAATGATAAAATTAAAAAATTAGATATTGATGATTATATTAGATTTCATTATGAGCCTTATAATATTTCAGAGAGGAATTTAGAGATTTTATGTGCTATTGCTAAATTAATTGGGATTTATAGATTTTTTCAAAATGAATATGAATATAGAAAATTTTTATGTAGTGAATTTAATGGAATAAATACTGATTTTGGAAATGAAGTAATCAGATATTTCTTTAATAAAATATTAACTGAACAAGAAAAAATAAAAATAAAATCTTTAAATAACCTCTTTAATCCAAAATTTTTCCATTATAAAAAATGTAATTCTATTCATAAAGAATCTTCAAAAAAAACTTCTACCAATTCTTCAACAAATAGTACTATTAGTAATAATGGAAAACATTCTTGGATATTGGAAGAATCAAATGAAATTTCTATCCAATTTTTGTCTCATTCAGTGTAACATAATTTTTAATTTAATTTAATATATATAAATCATACCAAACTAAATGTATAACTAATTTTAAGGAAGAGAATTTCACTCCACTTTAAGAAGGTATTCATTGTAGTCAAAAATAAATAATCTTTTATTAAATAAATTATGGGAGAATGTTTATCACAATTTATCATAATAAAATGAAAATCAAAAAAAAATGAAAAAGAATAATTTAGTTAAAAATAAATATTATTGGAAAATTCATAAAAGAATATTGTATAGTAATTTAAAATAATAAATTTTTAAACAAACAAATTATTTATTAATTATAAATTAAATATTAAAGAAAAAAATGGATAAACCAGAATTTAGAAAAACAGTAGAAGAACTAGTAATAATAAATCATATTGAAATAATAAAATTAGGAGATTTAATATTAAAAAAAAAAGTTGGTGAAGGCGGTCAAGCTAAAGTATATAAAGGAACATTCAAAGATAAACAAATAGCAATAAAAGTATTACAAAACGTAGATTATAAATGTTTCGCACATGAATTAGTTATAATCGCATATTTAGAACATCCAAATATTCCTAAATTTTATGGAATAGTAATTGAACAAAATGTTCTTTCGTTGGTTTTTGAGTTTATAGATGGGAAAAATTTAGATGAATTTAAACCATCAGATTTCACAATAGAACAAAAACTAAAAATTATATATGAACTTGCCTCATGTATAGAATATATTCACAAAAATAAATTTATTCATAGAGATTTAAAACCAGAAAATTTAATGTTAGGAACAGATGGTCACATATATTTAATTGATTTTGGAATAGCAAAAGTAATAACAAAAGAAGATTATACAGTAACAAGAGCAAAAGGAACAGTAAATTATTTATCTCCTGAATGTTTAGTTCCAACTGAAATTGGAGAAAATGAACAAATAATTTCGACAATTACACCTAAAGTTGATGTTTGGGCATTTGGATGTATTGTTTCTTGGTTATTTTCTGGATTCGTCCCTTGGACAGATAAATATAAAGATTTAGCTCCTGTTATTCAACAAGTTTTAGTTAAAAAATTTCCCTTTTCTATCCCTAAAAATATTAATATTCCCTCTGTTGTTCAAGTCATTAAAATGGCGACTCAAGTTGAGCTTGATAAAAGAAGCACTATGAGTGAAATTAAACAATATATGGAAGATAATAAAATGGGATGCTGAGATGATTTAATATATTATAAGCTTTTTTAAATTATTATTATGTGATTTTTATTTTTTTTCTGTGTTATTTATTTTATTATTATGAATAAAAGTTTAAAATAGATCATTTTGTTTAAAAAATGATTTGTTGAAATTAAATCCTAAATATTTTTTTTATATTTTTTACATTACATTAAAAATTAAATTATTGCCTTGAGATGCTGATTGCAAATGATTAAAAAAATATACAAACAATTAATCAAGTTTTTTGTAAATTTATTGAAGACAATTAAAAAATGTTTTTTTAGAGTATAATATGATTTTTAATTAATATTTATGATGAGTGTAAAATCACAATTATTTTTTTGATAAAATATTAATTTATTCAATAGAAATATTTTATTTTTATTAATAATAATTCACGAAACTTTAAAATCAAAATTAAAAAACAATTGAAGATATTTTAAAAAACAATAAATAAAAATATGGAAAAAATCACTATTCCTAATCAAATAAGATCAAATAGAAAAGTATTAACAACACAGGAAGTAAAAAAAACTGTTGGAAAAATGATAATCAATAAAAAAAGTAAATCAACACCTAAAAACTATATATCATTATCAAAGAAAGTTCTTGAATCTCCTTCATCAATTAATAATGATAATAAAAATGGAAAAACAAATAAAAAAAAAAACTTTAATTTAAGTGAAATAAATTTAAATGAATTAGTACCACTTGAATATCTTGAATTTCCTCCTCCAGGAAGTGGAAAAAAACCAAATTATTTGAGTAAAAGTTTATTTTGTAAAGGAAGAATTATACCAAATAATAATTATAGAAAAAAAAATACTAGTCCAATTTATCAATATTATGATCAATCATTTGAAACAGTAAAAAATAATATTGAAGGAAAAAATAGTTTTTCTTATTTTATGAATCAAATGAATGAAGAAGAAAATGATTTTAATGATAATATGGATAAAATTGAAGAAGATACTCATGAAATTTTAGGATTTCAAGATGATTCAAGTGCTGATGAAGATGAAGGAAACTCACAAAAACTTTCTTCTTTTGTTCAAAAAATAATAAAAAATAATGAAGAACAAGAAGAAAACAATAAAAATAATCTTTTATATAATTTTAATTATAATTTTTGTAAAAATAATGATTTAGATGATGGCTTAAAGAGAAACAATAATAATAATGTTATAAGACAACCTGAATATGAGAAGATGAATGTTAATATTAGTATTAACAATAATTCAACTAATAATTATTATTATCAATACAAAGAAAATATTAATAGTAATTTTAAAGTAAGAAAACCTTATATGCCTAAAAAAAGTAGTGATTATTTAAATTTTGGAAATTTCTCAGTTAATTCAAATAAAATGCCGAATAACATAATTAATAATATTGAAAATAATACTCTAAATAATAATGAAATATTAAATAACATATATTACAAACAACAACAAAATAATTATTATCAACAATTTTATAATAATCAATCACAATTAAATTTTTTATATAATCAAAATAATTATAATCAGTTTAATAATACTTTTATTAGATATGGTTATAAAAATCCATATAAAAGTTATAGTTCAAATGATTTAATAAAGTCTTTAAATTCACAAAGATTTAATAATAATCAATATAATTATATGAAAAAAAGATTTAATTATAATTATAATTCACTACCAGATGATGAACTTGCAAAGCATGCTCATTTAATAGCAAAAATACAAAATGGATGTCGTTTTTTAGAGAAAAAAATTGAAGACAACCCAGAATTAGTGGATTCTCTTTTTTTTAATAATATATTAAGTTATGTTGAAGAATTATCAACTGATCAATTTGGTAATTATTTTATAAAGAAAATGTTTCATTATTTATCAGAAAATAAATTACTTCAATTTATTGCTATTATTTTTCCAGCCATTCAAAATGTATCAACTGATTTATATGGAACAAGAGTATTACAAGATTTAATTGATTTTTTAAAAACTGATAAATTACTATCTGCTTTTGTAAAAATAATTGTACCTTATATTTCTATTTTTGTAAATGACTCAAATGCAGTTCATATTATTTATAAATTAATAAATATTGAAAATAATATAATTGAAAATATTCATGAAGCTCTTTGTAGTCAAATTTTAGATATTGCAACTAATAAAAAAGGATGTTCTTTTCTTAAAAAATATTTGGAAATAATGAATGAAAATAAAATTAAAAAAATTATAAAAGCAATAGAAGATAATTTAGTTTCAATTATAACTGATCAATATGGTAATTATTGTATTCAATCTATTATTGTATTTCAAAATCAAAATATTAAATTAAATATTATTGATCAAATAGCAAAAAATATTTGTTTTTATTCTAATCAAAAATTTAGTTCTAATGTCGTTGAAAAATGTTTTGAAGATAATTTAACTAAAGATATAGTTATGAAAAAAATCTTAATTGAGGAAAATTTTCATACAATATTACTTGATAATTTTGGTAATTATGTTGTTCAAAAAGCAATTAGTTGTTCTAATGAAGAAACACAAGAAAAATTTTTTAAAATGTTAGTTCCTTTAATTCCTCAATTACAAAAATTAAATTTTGGTCAAAAATTATTTTCAAAATTACTTATACAATATCCAAAATTTTCTTTATATATGCTTAATATGACCCCGTAAAAACTTATAATTTATTATCTATTTTTAGATTATATTCTCTGAATTTACTTTATTAACATACTCATAAGTAATTTGGTTATTTATAATATTTTGTAAAAGTAAATATTTATTTTAATATATTTTTATTTTCAAAAATTAATTTTTTATTTTTTATTTTTCCTGAAAGTGAAAAATAGTAAAATTCACTTATTATAAGAAAGACTAAGAAAAATGAGCAGAAATAAAAAAATTATTTTATTCATTAATTAAATTTTCATTTCTATTCATTGAAAATAAATTTTAAATAATATCAATATTTATTGAAAGAAGAAATAATTGTTGGTTAATAAAATAATTAAAGATAAGTAATAAAATGAATAATGAAGATTGATTTTCCTGAAATAATTTATTTTTGATGTTCTGAAAAGATTTAGATAAAGATATCTTTTTCATTTTATATTTAAAATATTTAAAATTTATATTATATTTTGAATTTTCTTTCCTTTTTTTTCATTCTCTAAATTATTAAATTTCATTTTCATTAAATTTTTATGTTTTTCAATAAATAATGAAATGTATTTAATAATCTTTCTTTAATTAAATAATTATTAAAACAAATAAATAAAAACTAAATGTAGAATAAATAAGTGAATACATTTTAAAAATTAGTGATTTCAAACTGAATGCATTCAAATCCCATTTTTAAATAATTTTCTTGATCTCTTCCTCCTAAAATATAAATTTTACCTTGATTAAAAAACATTTCATGTCCAGTTCTATGAATTAGTTCTTTTGGAGCATTTTCCCCATTTTCAAATATAGGTTTAATCCAATTAAAGCTTTCTGTATTTAATATCATTATATCATTTAAAATTCTTAAATTATTACCTGTACCTCCATGAATAATAATAAAATCATAACTTAAAATAAATTGCATTTTACAATTCATTCTTGGTTCGGGAGGAATACCGTCAATTTCAGGTTGAAATATTTTACATGGTTTTTTCCCAATTGAAATAATAAATAAATTATTATTTAATTCTCCCTTTTCATTTGCTCCTCCAAAAATATAGACTCCATAAATAATATGTTTTTCTATATTTGGTAAATCTTCAGGAATTTTATAAAAAGAATATGGTTTATTTGTATAAAGATTAAAATTATTTACCATAACAGCACTATGATCTACTAAATATGGTAATTTTAACCCAATAGAATCTAATTTTTCAAAATTAAATTTAATCAAATCTAATATATATGCTGAATTTGATATTTCTCCATTCTCAACATTCATTCCTCCATATATTAATAATGAATTAGTTGCTGATACACTTATATGTCCTTTTCTTTGAAAATAACCATGATGTTTTCTTAATTTTGGATACATAAAAGTTTTTTGTTCTAAATCAAATAAGATTAATTGTTCAGGTTCTCTCTCATAATTTTTTGGAGTATATCCTCCAAATATTACTAAGTAATTTCCTACCAAATCAGTTGTATGACTATATCTTGGAACTGGAATATCATTATCTGGTTTTATTTTAATTTTTTTCCATTTATTATTTGAAAAATCAAACTCCCACATATCATTTAAATATCCTGATGATAATCCTCCAAATAATATAGCTGAATCATTATAAATATTTACTGTAAAATCTGTTCTTGAATATGGTTTAAAAGCTGGTGAAATATATGTTATTAAGGCATTTACTTCATGAATTATTTTTTTGGAAATTTTTTGAATATCTAAAGTGTTTGAAGCTAACATTCCATTAAATGATACTTTTTTAAAAATATTTATTGAAATTTTACTTATTCCATTTTCATCTGTTCTATTGTTTGCAAATTCAAATATACTTGGATCTATTGTTTCTTTACCACTTTTATCTATATTTTTAATATGAATTTTAGGCATTTTTTTCAAGAAATACTTTTTTCTTTCATATTCTTCAATTCCTTTCCTATATTTTTGAAAAACAAAATAATTAGTTATATCATTCATTCTAGAAACAATTTGTTTATTTCTTAAAATAGTATTTTTTGCTTTACTTGAGCTATTAAAATATGTTTTAAAAAACGTACAAGAAATAGTAGATTCACTAATTTTTGGTAAAGAATTGTTAAAAAAAGAAGAATTTGATAAAATATTATATTTAAAAAATAAATTATCTCTTTCTTTAAATTGAGGTAAAGTTTGTCTTTTAGGAGTAGTATTTTTTCTATCTTCTTCTTCATAATCATTATAATCTGTTAATTTATAATATGTTGATAATTTTTCCCTATCATCAGGTTTTGGTTCTGAACGATTTGAGAAACTATTTCCAAATATTTTTTTTGATTTTTGTTTTTTTGAAAAATTCACAGAGCCTATTTTATAAAATATATTCCTCATTTTGGTATTTTCAATTGGATTATTCCCAAAAGATTTTGATAAATATGGAGTATTTTTCACAAAAAAATTAGATGTTGATTTTAACTGTTCATTTACTTTTTTTGAGTTATAAATTGATTGATTAAAAAAACCATATTCTGTTTTATTTCTATTTATGGAATTTTTTTTTAAAACATCCATCAATTTTTTTTATTTCAATGTGAAAAAAATATTAAATTAATAATTATGATAAAAGTGTATTTATGATTTAAATATTAATAATATCAATTATTACTTTTTTAAATCAAAGTTTTTATTAAAAAAATTAAATATTTAAATCTTGATTGGTTTTTAATAATAAAAGTATCAATAACTTTTTTGTTTCAAACATTTGTATTATTGAAATTAAGAAATCAACAACCATTTCTTTTTTCATAATTTCATTTCTCTCATTTAATATTTTTTTTATTTCTTTTTTTATTTCTATGATATATTCATCATATGATTTAATATCTTCACTAAATTCTACAATATTTTTTTGTTCCTCATTCTCTGAATTTTCTGGAAAAAGATTATATTTTTTATGCTTATTAAAAAGGGTATTATATTTATTAAAAGTGTCAATAAAAAATTTATGTATATCATACATTTTTTCCTTTTTTATTTTTAAAATATATTCTTCTTTACTATAATAAGTATAAAATAACCAATAATCTTTAATATCTTCATTAGATTCTAATAGATATTTAAAAATATAAATTTGTGTCTCAGGTAGTTTTAAACTACTAAAAGAGATATATCTTCTAATTTTTTTTAATACATCTTCGAATAATGAATTAATACAAATTATATTTTGAAAAATACTTTCAACAAGAAAAGATTTAGTTTGAATTTCAGAAGATTGATTAAAAACATCATTTAAATTATTAAGAAGATCTTTAAAATTAATACTTTTAACAAGATATTGAAAAGTGGCTAATTGATAAACAAAAAATTGAATACTTTTATATATCATTGTATTATTTAAAACATTAAAAATATTTGACAAAATAAGTTTTTCTTTTGAAGTATTATAATATTGAAATCTTTTAAGTAAATCTTCACTTTTTTTAATTTCCTCTTTACCTAAATCAAGATATCCTTTATAATTTATTTTTTCTAAAAATGCATGTATATTAACTGTAAAAAAAGAAGCAAATAATTCTAATCCTTTACTATATTCAATTCTATTACTAATTTTTTCAAGATTACTCCATAAATCATCCCACATATTATTTATATTTACTTTTTTGACAAGAAATAATTCTTCATCACTTAAAACGTATTTTCTTATTTTATCTATAAAGATTTTTTCTTTTTCTAATTCATTTGAAAAATCTTCCATGAATTGAGAAATAGTTTTATATCTTTTTCTTCTCTTTTCTTTTTCTTCTTTTGATATTCTTACAAATTGGGTCTCATCATTACCTTCTATTTTATTTGATTTAATACTTTTTTCTATACTTTTCTTATCTACAATCATACTTTCTTTTAAATTATTTTCTTCAGTTAAAATACTAAAATTATCAATCTCCTCTTCTTCATCTTTATTATAATAACTTTCATCTTTTGATTTAATAACTTTATAAGCATGAATAATAATCCTTCCTTCAGAATGTTTAATATCATCTACTTTATAATCAGGAATAAAAATTGTAGGATTAAATAAATTCATTTTATAAATTCCCATTAAATAATCTTTTTTTCCCCAAATAAACAATCTATCATTTTTATCAATAGCGAAGGAATTATATTTATAAGCATGAATTTTTTTTCCTATTAAACTTGAATTTCTATATTTTACTTCAATTGGTTTTTTACTCATTGCTACTATCATATTATCTATTCCTAATTGACCATAATAATTATCTCCTAAAGAAAATATTTGTCCATCTTTATTTAAAAGTAATATATGATAACTCCCAAATTTTATTTTTACTATTTCTTTCGTATTTCTTGATATTTTTACCCATTCATTACTTTTCTTTTCATTTTTTCTTTCAAAATTAAAATTACCATTTTTATATACCATCCCATTTTCTGTTAAACATATTACACAATTTTCTTTAAAATAAATTTTTTTTGGATTTTGATAATCAAATAAAGTATTTTCTAGTTTATGAATTGTATTAACTGGTTCCTTTTGATTTTCATCTGAACTAACATTTGATTTTCCAGACCAAGTTAACATTTTTAATAATCTATAAATTATTTGTTAATATTATTTATTTATAAAATAATTTTTAAATATAATCTTATAAAATTGTATAATCTTTCAAACTCAATAATTTAATGTAAAATTTTAATTAAAAAATTTATTATTTTTTTTTCTGTAGGATAAATATATCTCTTTCATTTAAGAAAAAAAATAAAAGGAATAATATTATCAAAAGATTATCCTTCAAAAAATTCCATTTACCAATCATAATATCGTCAAATGGTTTTTTGTTCGCTTTCAATTAATTGAATTACAAATGATTTGACTCAAGATTTTTCTCTTTAAAATTAATTAATCAAAAGAGATAATCATTCAATCAAATTAATTTTTGGATAATTCACATTCAATTTATTATTTCAATAAATAATAGAATTTTAATTTTCTATTTCATCTATGAAACTTTTCAATTTATATTCTAATTTTTAATTATAAATTAAAGAAAAAAGATCCAAAATAAGTATCCTGAATAATGATTTTAAATCCAAAAAATATAAAATTTTAAATAAATTATAATATAATAAATAATTATAATTTTCAATAAATTTTTAACACTTTATATAGAATAATATATAAATAATTTATATTGTATTTATTTTAATGAAATATAATAAAATATTTCATTTATTATTATATAAAATAAAAGAAAAAAAGTGTATTTAAGTAAATTTTTTTTATTTAATAATATTAATTTTATTCTTCATCAAGATGTTCACCATTTCTTTCTCTTTTTCCAATTTGTTTTTTTTTCTTTTTATTTCCTTTAGTTTTAGGTTTTTTAAATCCATCATCATATTCCTCATCATCATCATCATTATTATTAATATTTTTATTATTTGGAGAAATAATATCTTCACCATCATCCAATTTTAAAGCATTTAAATCAATTGCCAGATCAGAATCATTTAAATCTTTTTCTTCAATTCCTAAATTACTTATTCTTTTTTCTAATTCTTGAATAGCTTTTTCATCTCTATACAAATCAATTTCTTCTCTTAATTCTTTGTTTTCTCCTATTTCCTCCATAAAATCTTCTTCATCTTTTTTCCTTTGATTTTTCCTATTTTTATCCTTTTTATTTCTTTCATCTACTTCCATATTCAAATGTTTTAATTTGAATATTCTTCGATAATTTTTATATTTTTTTTTAACTAAAATAACATCTGGGATTTTCTCAGTTTTTTTCTTTAAATTTAATTCTAAATCTTCACTTAAATTTATTTCTCTTAAATCATATCCTAAGTAAATATCACCTGGATGCATTTTTCTTCCTAAAAATGTTCTAATTTCAACAATTTCATCATCATTTTTAGATAAATTTTTAATACATTTTACATTAACAATTTTAAATTTTTTTTCATTAATTTTATTTTGATGAATATTTTCATAAATAGAATTTTCATTATTTTTCCCTTTATTATTACTCTTATTGATATTATCAATATCCATTTTTGAATTTTCATTTGATAATTTCTTATAATTAATTTCTTCTTCACAAGATAAAATTAAAAATTCACTCATACAACTTCTATTAACATAAGATTTTAATTCATATCTCCAATAAGTATTAGAATCTAATTCTTTCATTTCAAAAGAAATAGGATCAATAAAATGTAATGTATTAGCTTGTTTAAAGCATAATATAATAGGACCAATTCCTCCTAATTTTTTATATTGTTCTTCATTTAAAATAATTAAATCATCTTGACAAACAGGAGCAATTTCAATTAATATAGTATCCTTATATTCAGCAACATTACTTTTTTCATCAACAGAAATTAATTGTCTTGATTGTTTAGTTTTACAAGGTAAACAACTTTGAATAAAAGAAGAAAAAGAATTTCCTTGAGATTTATTAGAAAAATAAAAATCAACTCCTTCACTTTGTTCTTTAATAGAAATAGCTTTAGTGTAAGTTTTATGCTTTAATATTAATTGTTCAAGATATAAAAAAGTTCTTTTATGCTCAACTTTTTGTCTAATTTGAACTGAACTTTTCCAAATATGAGGAGTAAAAGTTTTAGCACAATCTTCACATTGAATCCATTCTTCTTTAAATTCAACTATAAATGATGTTGATGCTAAAACTTTATCAATTTCTTTTTGTATTGTAATTTTAATTTTAATTAATTTTGAATGAGGTTCTGTCCAAATAAAAGAAGAATCAATTATTTTAATTTTATTTAATCCTTTTATTTTAGATAAACATAAATTCATCATATCCTGTGATTCTTTTTCACATTTAATCCAAGGTGGTCTTAAATATCTATTACAATTTTTACAAAAATGAATTATCCCTGTTTTTGTTATTCCGTTTGTTATATCTATATTTTTTTTTTCACAAGTTGAACAAATTCCTCTTGAATTTGCCTCTATTGATGCTCCACATATACAACATACTATTTTTGAATATGTTTGCATTGAAGAATTATTTATTGTTATATTTTCATTTTTATCTTGTTCCATGGGAAGATCTTCTATGAATTTTGAAAAATTTGGAGTTATTAATACATTTGAATTATGAGTCATTTCTGAATCCATGAAAACAATATGATAAAAAATAATTTGAAATTAATTAATTTTTTTTAATTTTATTTTTTTAAACTAATAAAAGATAAGCTATTTTTTTTATTCTAATATATATTATATTAATTGTTATTTTGATTAATTATACAATATTATTGGTATATATATTTTTTTCCATATTTGAAATAAATTGTTCCTATTAAAATCAATTAAAATCACATTTTTTTATAAAATGAACCATTTACTCATTGTAAAATCTTTTCCCTAATCTAAAAATTGTTTCCCATTAAATACTTAAATTTTGCTAATAATAAATTATAATATTTTATTTTTGAATTATATAATTGTTCATATTTTCTTTTTTATTTAAACATTTGTTTTTTGATAACCTTTAAATTCCTTTTGACTTTGGTGTTTTGCTTTTTCTTTTTATTTTTATAATTCTAAATATTATATTCATTATTAGTTATATTCTATCAATTTTTATATTTTCATTATTTCATTAGTCTTTTTCAAATTTTCAAAATTCAAAAACTGTTTTTTCATCTATAAAAAATATTTTTATATTTAATTATCATTAATTAAATATTTATCATTCCTAAAATGTCAACCAGGATTATAGTTAAAAATTTACCAAAAAATATTACAGAAAAGCAATTAAAAAAGCATTTTAGTGAAAAAGGAGAAATTACTGATGTTAAAATAATGAAAAAAGAGAATGGTCAAAGTAGAAACTTTTGTTTTATTGGATATAAAGATGAAAAATCTGCAAAAAATGCTGTAAATTATTTTAATCAAACTTATTTAACTACTCAAAAAATTTCAGTTGAAATTGCTAAATTACAAGGTGACCCTTCTTTAAAGAAAAAATCATTTAAAGGGAAAAAAAATAATAATAAAAAGAATGATGATAATATTGATGAAGATAAAGAAATTGAAACAAAAGAATCTAAAATTAAAAAAATTTTAGAATTAGCAAACAAAAATAAAAATTCTTCAAAATTTGACGAAGCTGCAAAAAAACAAATAAAAGATAATATAGTTAATAATAACACGAGTGAAAAAAATGAAAAAATGGATATTGAAGAAAATAATCAAGAATTAAACCCTAAAAATAAAAAAGAAATTAATGAAGAAAATAAAAAAGAAGAAACATCAATAGGAATAGAAGATAATAAAAAAATATTAGATCCAAAAAGATTATATTTAAGAAATCTTCCTTTTAAAATAACAGAAGATGATATAAAAAAACAATTTGAAATTTATGGAGCAATAAGTGAAATTCATATACCAATAAATCATAAGACAAATGAATCATTTGGTTATGCATATATTTCATTTGAAACAACAGAATCTTCAATAATGGCTTTATCTAAAATGGATGAAGAATATTTCATGGGAAGAAAACTTCATATATCAATTGCAGAAGAAAAGACATCAAAATTAAATAATAATAATAAAGAAAAAAAGAGAAATAAAAATAATGAAAATAAAGAATTTATGAAAGAATCTTCATATAAAAAAGCAAAAAGTAATAAATTAAAAGCAAGTTATAATGATGAAACTAATTGGAATTATTTATTTTTAAACCAAAATGCAGTGATTGAAACAATATCAAAAAGATTAAATATTTCAAAAGAAGAATTATTAAATAAAGAAAATTCAGATATAGCAGTTCAAATTTCAGCAATGGAAACAACAATAATAAATGAAACAAAAGAATGGTTAAAAGATCAAGGAATAAATTTAGATATATTAAAAGGAAAAAGAAGTGAATGTATAAGAAGTAAAAATATATTATTTGTTAAAAATATATCTTATAATACAAATTATGATAAATTAAAAAATATATTCGAAAGATATGGAAGTTTAACTAGATTTTTATTAAGTCCAAGTAATACTTTAGCAATTTGTGAATATGTTAATTCAAAACATGCTCAAAATTGTATTAAACATTTAGCTTATTATGAAATTGATAATCAACCAATTTATTTAGAATTTGCTCCAGAAGGAATTTTAAATAAAAATATTAAAGAAGAGATTAATAAAAAAGATGAAGAGAATGACAAAAATATAAATTTAGTTGAAAATCAAGGAAAAATATTATTTGTGACAAATTTAGATTTTTCAACTAATGAAAAACAACTAAAACATTTTTTTGAAAGTAAAGATTATCATGTTAAAAAAGTAGAAATTGTCAAACATAAAAAAGAAGGAAGAAATGTTTCAAGTGGTTTTGGATTTGTTGAATTTAAAGATGAAGAAACAATGTTAAAAGCTTTAAAAAATTTACAAGGAAGATTATTAGGAGGACATTCATTAAAATTAAATATAAGTAAAACATCAAAAAATAAAAATGAAAATTTATTAGGTAATAAAAGGAAAAAAGAAACAGAATTAAATGATTATGAATATGAAAATGAAAATATAAGTAATACGAAATTATTAATTAAAAACTTACCCTTTGAATCAAACAAAGAAGAATTAAGAAAATTATTTAAAGTATATGGTCAAGTTAAAAGAGTAAGATTACCTACAAAAATGGATGGAAGTATTAGAGGATTTGGATTTGTTGAATTTATGTCTCATGATGAAGCTCAAAAAGCTTTTAAAGAATTACAAAATTCACATTTTTATGGAAGGAAAATTGTTATTGAATGGGCTCAACAAGAAAAAAGTATTGAACAATTAAGGGAAGATACTAGGAAAAAAGCTAATGTTATTAATATTCAAACTCATAGGACTCAAAAAAAGGGAAAAATGTATTTTAAATAAATTTTTCTATAAATTTTCTTTCAGAAAAAATATAATTATTGTTTTATATATATTTATTTTGATTTAATTAAAATGTTTATCAAGTTTATTTTGTGTTTTCTTGGTTTGATATATGTATTTCTTCTTTTTCTTTTAATTTTTTAAGGGTGTTTTCATAAGATTCATTAGTAAATTTAGAAGAATCAATTTTTTTACAAATATATAAATAATTTCTTTTTATTTCAGGTAAATTTATTCTATCAATTTCAAATTTATTTTCTAAAACATATTGATTAATCTCAAAATTAATAAAATCTAAATTTGAAAAATTAACTCCTCTATTATTTATATCAGAATGGGAAACAAGAAAATAATAACCATTGTCTTTTAAAACTCTTTGAACTTCCTTCATATATTTTGCACTTTTGGTAAAAGGGAATTCTGAACAAAATAAACAATCTAATAAAGCTTTATCTATAATTAAATCAAATGAATTATTTTCATAATCTAATGATAGTGCATCCATTATTTTATATTCCATTTCTTTTAATTCTTTATTTTTTTCACTCATATAAGAAATACATTTTTCAGAAAAATCAATATTACTTATTTTTTTGATATTTAATTTTGTATATATTTTTTCACTTAACTCCGATGTTCCACATCCTATTACTAAAATTTTTATGTTTGTCCTTTCCTGATAATTATTAATAATATTTTCTAAATAGGATTGTAATGATTCATAATCTTCTAACCAATCAAAAGAATAATGCATATTTTGATATCTTAAATTCCAATAATTTTGATTACCATAAGAATAATTTTCATTTGACATTTCTTAATTTATTTTGAATGAATTTAAATTCAATTTAAATAAGAAAAAAATTAAATTAATAAATAAAGTTAATTATATAAAAGGAAATAATAATTCAAGTACAATTTAAAAATATTGTTTGTGGTAATTCAAATTTATTCTGATAATTGATTTATTATATTTAAGGTTAAAACTTTCACTACTTTATTTAATAGAATAAGGTTTTTTCTCTTTAATTTATTTTTTCTATTTTGATTCTTATTTGAAATTTTTTATTTTAATAAAATTGTGGTAAATATAATTTGAGAATTGATATAATAATTTTGAATTTCTATCAAACAATTATTACAATAAAATGAGGAATTTAGATGGGAGAGAAAAAATGGAAAAATAGATAAATTATCTGATAGAAATAAAGAAAATAAATGAATTTTAAAAGATTAATTCAAAAAGAAAAAAAATAATCACAATTTATTTAAATAATATATTAAATTATTTATTATATTAAATTTTTTATCATAATGAATGACAGTCAAGAAACTATTATTTATCAAGTTGAAAATATTGATTTTGTTTTTTCGAATTATTTAAATTTTCCAAAGGCAGAAAGAACATATTTTTATATTGAATTACTTGATACTCCAATTACAATAAATAAATTATCAAAAAAATATCAAAATTATTTATATGGTTTTTATATTCAATTAAAAGATTTTGAAAATAAAAAAATAACAGGAGAAGAAACAATATTAATGACAAGTGAAACACAAGTATGTTTTTTTTATATGGAATATAGAATTTTATTTTTTTTTGATTTATCACAATCAATGTTTAATTATGATTTTGCTCAAAAACAAATTTATAATGAAAAAGTAGAAATATATACAAAATTACTTTTAGAAAGTTTCAATGAATTTGAGTTAGAAATATATAATTTAAATTATGATATAATAAAGTTTAAACCAAAAATTATTTTAGGAATAGCATGCTCTTCAAGTGAAGATGATTTAAAAATGATATTACATGAAATAATCTTAGATCCTACTAATTTAAGTGATTATTATTTGAATTTATTAATTCAAAAACTACATAATAAAATAATGAGTTTTAATAATAATAAAGACACTCATCCTATTCTTCCTTCAACTTTAAATGGAAAATCTGTTTTTTCTGAGAATAATTACAGAGCTTTAGATTTATATATTAGAAATCAATCTAGATATTTAAATAATATATTAGAATATACTTTATATTATTTAGATTTATTACCAAGAACTGCTTCACCTATTTTATTTTTAATCACTGATTCTAATTTATGCTTTTCATATTTTGGTAAATATAATAATATTTTAATGCAATACGGAAGAATAGATATTTCTATTCAAATTATTGATTTATTTGATACAAATAAATTTAACAAATTTACTCCTCCTTCATCTATTAATTCAATTAATTTATTTAAAGATATCACAAAATTTACGAATGGAAATTATTTTCCTATTGATTATTTAAATGACTTTTTTGGAATTAAAAAAAAAGAATCAAATAAAAATATATTATCATATAATTTAAAAAAAACTAAAAATTATAGAATTAAAAGTGAAGTATCAATAAATTGTAAATGTTGTAAAGATACTTTAAGTATGTTTTTCTGCAAAAAACCTTTTCATGAATATAATATCTGTAACAATAATATTTATATAAATCAAAATGTGAATGACAATAATAAAATATGTTCAATAAATTTTAACATAAATGCTATTAATTACTTTAATTCAAATAAAATAAATATAATGCAAAAAGAAGTTTTTCAAGTATATGAGCTAAATGTTCCTTTTTATTTAATTTCTCAAGCAAGAGTAAGGGAGAGTTTTTTTTATAAAAGATCAAAAAAAAAAAATTCTTCAAATCAAAAATTCCAAATTCACTTATTTCCAGATATATGTATCATTTATAAAATAATATCTAAAGATAATTTAAATGAAAATGAAGGATATACAATTCAAATAGAAATTAAATCAACATATTCAAAATTAAATACACTAAAAACAGAATATATACAAAATTCCCATGATATTGCAGTTAGTCATTCTTTTTCAACTCATATAGAAATAGTAATGAATTTTATAAAAGAAATTATCTGTACAGATAAAGGAATTTCATTTTTTTGTAGAAATTTTTCAGAAGAACAAGATTTTCAAACAGAAAAAGATTTATTTATAAAAAAAAATAAATTTCTTTGGGATTCAATATTCAATTTATCAATTCATACTTGGCATAGATTTTTTGATGTAGATATTATAGAATCTTTAGTTATAAATAGAATAAATGATATAAATGATGAAAATATAATGTCATTTATTTTAAAAGATAAACAATATCCTTTATCTTATCATAATCAAAGAAGTTTAATAGAAAATCAAATCTATAAATTTTGTGATACTATAAATAAAGATTTAAAAATTGGAATTAAATTAATTCCAAAATCAGAAAATAATTCAAAAAAAAAGTATTTAAATGGATTAATGATAATGAAAATAGATTGGATAAGAGATAATTTAATGTTGTTATATATTGGTTTTTTCCAATGTTTTCATAATACAAGAATTAATTTAAGAGACAAATTAATAAATGAAATTCAAAATACCACAAAAAATAGTGATATTAATATCCAAACATCACCTTTTCATTTAAGGTTATTATTAACTAAAAAAATAAATATTTTTAAAAATCAAGAATTTTTGACAATTCCTTATGAAATGAAAGAAGTAGAAGATGAACATAAAAATGAATCAGGAAGTATTTTTACTTATACCGTAGGAAATAAATTAATATTATCTTACTTAATTGTAAATGTTAGCGAAACTTATACATTTTCTAGGAATAGTATTCTAATGAAATTTGTCAAGTTTGTAATTCTTCAAAGATTAAGAGAAAATTTTTCTATTTTAAATACTGATATTAATTCTATTACATTAATTTCAAAATTTAATGTATTAAATATTATAAATTGTAAGGATATTATTCCTGAAAAAATATATAAACATCAAATAGTGTTAATATATACTATTTCTGTGTTTGAGCAAGATAAAATAAAAATAGAATTAGCAATTGAACCTAATCATTCTTTTTATATTTTTAAATGCAATGAAAAAACTGTAAATATTTATGACAAAGAAAAATTTATATCTTCTTTAATAAAATATTTTAAAAGTTCTGAATATAAAATATTTAGTTGGATTAAATTTTATGATAATATAATGAAATCGATAGAATCATTTAATCTTCAAAAAAAAAAGATAAATTTAATTTTATTTAATTCAAAAAATTTTACATCTATAAAAAAAAAAAATGAAAACTTTATTAAAAAAATAAAAAAATATTTAAGTAAATTTCAGGAAAACTCAGTTAATAATAAGGGTGCTAATTTACAGACTTCTTTAACATTTATTAAAAAAATAGATTTTTATTTAAATTTAAATTCAAAAAACAATTTAGAATATATAAAAAAAAAAATAATAATTTCATTAAATGATATATTCACTTCAATTCAAGATTATTCTTTGATTAATGTTGATAATTTAACTTATTATGGAAAATTATTTTCAACTTCTACTATAATATTTTTTTCTTTTCCATCAAAAAACTTATTATTACAAAATACAATTGACTTAAATAAAAATTCTGTTTTAACAATCAAATTTTATTATATTACTATTGATTCCTTAAAACAAATGGATAATGAATTTTATGAAGAATTATTAAATAAAAAAGAACTTTCATCTTTTAAAACAGAAAATATTTCAAAAGAAGTTCTATCACTTCTTAATGAATATAATGAACATAATAATTATTTGAAACCAAATTCTAATATAAGTGAGTTAAAAAATATTATTAAAGATAATGAAATTTTTGAATTAAATATTGATGATTTTTTAAATAATTTATATACACATATTAATTATCATGTAATTCTAGTCAAAAAATATAATTTTTTAATTCATTATTTACTAAATGAAAAAGAGAAAATAGAAGATATTTTAAAAGAATTATATTACTTTGAAGTGAAATATCCTTTAACAAACATTTTAAAAAAATCTGAATATGGATTTGATTTTATTTTAAATAAAATGGATGAAATGATAAAAAATTTTTTTATTCAAGTTTATTATAATTATTATACAAATGAATTTCCTGAAAATGAAGAATATGATTCTACTATTGAAGATTTTAATATGTCTTTTTTGAAAAATCCAAGTAAAGTTCAACAAAAAAAATATTATTTTATTATGGAATTGTTTCTAGAAGTTAATGAAGAAAAATTTCCATTTATAATTGAAAAAGATTGGTCTTTTAAATTATTTCTAGAAAAAATTAATTTTAAAGGTGAAGAAGATATAAATTTAGATATTACTTATTATTTTATTCCAGATTATAAGGATTTTTTCACTGATATTGGAAAAAACAAATATGATATAACCACAATAATAAATAGAGATGAATATTCTATTTATTTTTACAATGAAAACAATGAAATTCAAAAGCAAAGTCCTTTATATTTTGAAAGTAAAAAGGAAGAATATTTTTTTGAAATTAATAAATCCATAAAATTATTTATGAATAGAATAATTAGGCAGTTAACATCTTTTAAAACGATAAATGAAATAGAAAAATTAAGAAAAGAAATTAATTCAACTCAATTAACCAATGAAGAATTAAATGCTAAAGTAAATAAAGGTTATTCAATGATTGGATTGATACAAAACAAACATTTTGTAAAAGAAAGAAGAAGTTTTTCAATTGTTTCTAATGCTGATCTTGTAAATTATATAAATTTATTTTCAATTAAATATTCGGATTTTTTTGTTTTTGATTTTATTAACGATAAATTGGAAGAAATAAAAAAAATAAGAAAAGTATGTTTAGAAACAAAAGACATTGACTGTACTCCAGAATTATATAAAATACCTTTTTGGATGAAATTTATCTTATTATATGATGAGAAAAATATAAGAACAATTACTATAGATGTTAAATGGTTGTATATAACTAAAGAAAATACAATTGATATAAATAATGATTTAAAAAAACTTATTTTTAATATTATTGCAATAAAACTTACAGAAATTAATAAAAGAATGATGATAGATAATTTAAGAGAAAGAAATTTTTATAATTTTAAAGAAAAAAATAAAAGTGAAGAATCAGAAAAAATAAATGAAAAAAAAAAAGAAGAAACAAAAGATAAAAAAGAATTAAAAAGTAAAGATAAAAATTTATTTGATATTTCAAAAGAAAAAGACAATAAAGAATTTGAATTAGAAGAAAAAGAAAAAGATGATTTGAATTTTTTGGGAGATAATTTTGAAGTTGAGGGGTTTCAAAATTTGACTGAACATTCAGAAAAAAAAGGTTCAAAAAAAGATGATAAAAAATCAATGGAACCTAAATTTAGTGATGAAACAATAAATTCATTCTTTAAGGAAGATATTAATAAATATTTTCAATCTCCTTTTAATGATATATTCACACCAGAAGATAATTTAGATATTGATAATATATTTAAATATATTCAATATTACTTTGAAAAGCATTATTTCATTGAAAATATTAAAGATTTTTATCGAATAGAAAATACACAAGAAAAAGACCAAATTTTTATTGTTTCATTATCATTAAATAAAAAGATTAAATCAAAATATAATAGAAATGGATTAATGAATCAAGATAAAAAATCATTTGTATCATTTTCAAATGAAATACAATTTTTCAACCAAGAATTAGAAACTAAAAATTCAAGTCGATCAATAAATGAAAAAATATATGAAAAAAAAGAAATTTTAATTCAGCTATATGGAATTACTCAACCAACAAATTTTATTAGAAAAAAAATAGAAGATATTTTTAATATTAATAGAAAATTAGAAAAATTTAATAACCACATTCTATTTTTCAAAAAAAAATTCGAAATTAAAAAACTACCTGAATGTGAGATATTTTTAGAAAAAACTTACAATAAATTATCTAATCCTTTGGATCAAAAATATGAAAATCTTTCAAAATATGATGATGTTATTAATTCTTTTTATGAAAAAACAAATAAAGTTTGGGATAAATTATTAGAAACAAATGAAATAATTACTCCTTTAGATAACGAATTATTAATAACTTTTTCAGATAAATATGAATTAATAAATAAATTTGATGAATTCAATTCATTAACAGAATTAAGTAAAGCTTTTATTGATTTTACTATTAGTTATTTTAAAAGTTTTAATGATAATAAAATTAAAATTTTTAAAGTAAATGATTATGTAAAAAAAATTTATTTAACTTTTGATGATTTACTTCATTCAGAAAATGATTTTGAAAATGAGTACAATGACTATAATGAAAATTCAAATGATGAAAATATTAATAAAGAAAAATTTAAAGATAATTCAAATATAAAAAGCAGCGAATTTGCATTTCTTATAACAGCCACTAATTCCGATGATGGTTATAATAAAGAAACAAATTATAGTTATGATTTTGAATTAATAAGAAGAAAGAAAGGAGAAAATTCACATGAAAACTTAGAAGATATAATTAATAAAAGTGATAAATTAAATTATGTGATATATAAATTAATTGAAGAATTACAATATATTGAAACATTAAATATAATGAATCATGGATTAGAACTTTAATGAAAATAAAAAAAATAAATGTAAATCATGTATATAATAAATTCATTTTCATATAATATTAATATAAATTATTATATAAAGATTACATTTAAAAATTAATAAAAAATAAAATAAAAAAATTAAATTTGTTTAATACTATTTAACAGGGCATTTATTAGCAACTCTATAATAATAAGAATCAACACATCCAAGATAATGAAGAATAAATCCAATATCTACAAAAATATGTAAAATTTGATGAGAAGCTCCTAAAATATCAAATTTCCCTTGGAAATATTTTTCAGGAATTCTCAAAGTATACATTAATCCTCCGAAAACATAAGAAATTCCTCCAAGATACCAATAAATTAAATGAGGTTTTTTATCAAATCCAGTAACAAATTTACCAAGAAATCTTAAATGTAAAATAGGAATAGCAGTACTAATTCCTAAAGTTAAAAATAATATTCCTCTTAATTTTCTTCTTCTTGGAACATGAAAATCAGGAGTCAAAGAAAGACAAAAAACACTGAATGAAAATACTGAAATAAAACTTAAATAAGCAGTTGAAAAAACTAAAAAATAATTAAAAAAAATATTTTACATGATTCACAATAAAAAAAATAAAAATAAGGAGGAAAGCAACTTCCTGCTATTAAAAATGTTATTCCAGCATAATCTAATCTTGACATAATTTGATAAATATTTTTAGACATTATTCCAAATAAATGGAAAGAAGCTGAAAAACCTAAACAAACTATTGCTGCACATAACATTATAAATAGAGGCCATCTCCTTAATGTATTTTCATTATTATCATTTAAACTTTCATTAAGAGTTTCTTCTCCTTTTAATATATCTAATATTTTATTTCTACATATATCCCATTCTAACGTTATATCATCTATTACTTTTGAATTGTTTTTATAATCATATTTTTCTAATATTTTATTTATCAAATTTTTCACATCATTAATATATTTAGTTAATAATGATGTTATTTGATTATTTGGTAAAATATTTTTAAAAAGCTCTTTTGTTTTTTCATATATATTATCAACATAAAAATAATTTGAAGAAGGATAAATTTGTTTTTCTTCATTTTTATCTTTATTTAAATTTTCAACCCAAGAAGAAATAATTTCTTTAATATTATTAACCATATTTTCATATCCTACAACAGATAATATTTTTTCTTTATTTCCAGTAATATACATTCCAGTGAAAAATATTAAACAAACGGCAGTTAAAGCTCCTAATAAATGTGTCCATATATTAATTGTTTCATTATGACATTTAAATAATGAACGAAAAACTTTTGATAATGAATGACAATTTAATAAATATCCTGTTTTTATATATTCATTATCTTTTAGATAATCCGGAGCTTCTTCATATCTTCCTATTAATATTTGACTTTCTTCTATTACTTTTATATCAATTTGATTTTCAAAAGTTGAAGGCTTTTCAAAGGAGGAACTATTTTGTTTTTGAAGAGATGATTGTTCTTTTTCTTCCATATTATAAAAATATTTTATTTTAATTTTATATTTACTTTTCATCACATAATTCCGTATTTAAATTTATTATATTTTTTGATTTGAAGATTAAGAATATTCAACATATTGTAAATTTAATAATTAAAGAGGAAAATGATAATAATTTAAAATTAAAGATTTGAAGGATAAAACAATTTTAATTATAAACTAATAAAAACCATGAATTATAAAGAAATGTTAACAATGATTATATTTTGAGAAATTATTAATATTTATTTATTCTCTGATTTTTAATTCAAAATATTAATCAAAAATATTATATTAAATTGAGTAAGTGAGAATAGATTTATTTTATGGAGAAAAATTATATTTATATTTTATAAAAATTGTTATTTTAATAATTAGATTAAAATTTGTTGGGTTTCATGGTTTATAAATAATATAATGAAATAATTAATAATAAAAACTAACCATAAAAATCCTTCTAAAAATAAAAATAATTTTATTATTAATAAATAAAACTCAAAAATAATTAATTTCAAATCATAAAATAAAAAAAAAACTCAAAAAATAATTGAATAAAAAAATAACTTAAAAAATATAAAAAAAAATGTTCTTTCAAAACCTTCTTCCAAACGACATTCCTGTAATGGAAACTTTTATAAAATATAAAGTTCGTCAAATTGTAAGTATAATATATAAAGAATACAACGGTTACATTCCTCGTATAGAAGCTCCATATTTAATAAGATATTTCCTTCAATTTCCTTCTCAAAGTCAAGTTGTAGATGAAATATTACCTTCAATTGAAAAATTAGAATCAACAACAGATAAATCTAAAGAATTATTAGAAGTTGATGCTTTCGAAAAACATTTAATTGAATTATTAAAAACAAATAAATATTATAGTTATGATAGAGAAACATTAATTGAAGCTTTTAGAGTTTTAGATACTGAAAAAAATGGTTATTTAGATTTACATACTTTTTATACTTATTTAAGAAGATATGGAATTACTTTTTCAAAAGATCAAATTGATGAAATGGAAAAATTTTTAGTCGAAAATGATAATGAATTATTAGAATCTTTAGGAGTTAAAAATGATGAAGTTGTAAAACCTAAAGCAACTACAACAAGAAAATTTTATTATGAAAGTTATGTTAGAAAAGTTATGGGAGATGATTTAGAACATTTTCAAAGTATTATGAAAGAATATAAAGATTTTTATAATGTTTATTTAGAAACTAAAAAGTTTCCTGATATGCCTGTTATTAGTGTTCCTAAAGAAGAAGAAAAAAAAGAAGAAGGAAAAGAAGAAGAAAAAAAAGAAGGTGATGAAGAAAAGAAAGAAGGAGATGAAGAAAAAAAAGAAGGTGACGAAGAAAAAAAAGAAGGTGATGAAGAAAAGAAAGAAGGTGATGAAGAGAAAAAAGAAGAAGTTAAAGAAGAAACTAAATAAAAAATAATTAATCATATGTTTTTATTTTAAAAAATTTTTTTTTGAGATTTATTTTTTTAAATTTAAATTTATTTTGTTTAATAATATATTTAAATATCTTTTTTAATAATTTAAATCTGTTACAATAACAATCATACCTAAATTTGATTAGTTTTCAAGATTGACTATAAATAATAATTAAAATTAAATATATATTTATAAAAAAAGAATTAATAAAAAAACTTTAATTAATTTTTTTATTCAAATAACAATATAAGATTTAGAAACTGAAGGTTAAACTTTTATATCAGATTATTTTTTTGAAAATTTATTTCTTCCTTGTACTAAATATAAAGAAACAAGCCTTATTATGAACAGTAATAAGATAATAAATCATATATATAAATATATTAAATAAACATGAGACAGAAAAAGAAATATAAAAATAATTTAATGGATGGAATATAGGAAAATTTTTTTCAATATAAAAAACATAGTCCTTGGAACTTATACTTTTAATGATAAAGAAATATTTAAAAAATATATTTATAAAAGAAATTTTAAAGATGATACTATTAGACTCTTTGGAAAATTAAATTAAATCATTATTATAAATTAAGCATTATTTTTATTTAAATAATTATTTAATATATCATATTTATTTTTAAAGATTGTTAAAAGGCAAAATTATTATGAAAAATAAAATTATTATTATTTTTATTTCATTACTTGCTTATTTCAAATTATTTTATATTTATTTTTATTTATAATAATAATCATAATGAATGCTAATTCTAGTAGGAATGTGAAAAAAATGCTTCAAGATATGATAGAAGAATGTAAAATAACAATTTTTATATTGTAGTTAAAATAAATCCATATAAAAAAAAGGAATCTTCAAATCAAGGATATGTTTCAATTGATTTAAATAAAATAAAAAAAAATATAATGTTAAATCAAACAGAAAAAAGAAACATGAAAACAGGTTTATTTAACACAATAAAAACAATATCAAATGAAAATCCACTTTCATTAATTGAAAATTATCAAAGAAAAAAGCAATTGTCAATAACAAAGAGTGGGAAAACATCAAATTCAAATCTAATTAATGGTACAAAAAATGTTTTAAAAACTCAAAATGAAAAAATTATTTCAAAAAGAAAAGAAATTAGTGAATTATTACAAACTTCAAAAAGAAATGAAAGAAATAAAAGTAAAAGCATGTATGAAGGATCTTCTTTTTTAAGTCCAAATAATAACAGAATTGTAGGAGAATTAGATATAATAAGATGGAGACATAATTTAAATAAATTAAAAGTAAATAAATTTTAATTTTTTTAATTTAAATTCACATAAATTAAATTTTATTTTTGTAATTTATTTTTTTAATTTAAAAAAGAAAAATATATTAAGATTAAAAATTCAAATATTTTTTTTATTTTGTTGACATTGAATTATTTGAACCATCTTTTGAAGTATTTTGATTATTTAAATCTGGTAATCCTCCTAAATTTTCCATATTGAAAAACATTTTTTTAACTTGTTTAAAAGCAGGAGTATTAACTAAACTAAAAACATTTAAAAAAAATAATTTACAATTGAATAGTACTCCTAGCATTATTTAATTGTTTTTCTATTTTTTTATAATTTTCATTTATAACATAATTTTCAGCATGTATTTGAGCTAATTCACAAGCAAGTTTATTATTTTCTGTAACTAAAGTTTCAACATCTAATTTAGATTCTTTATATAAATTTTTATATTTAAATTTTTCTTTTTGTTCTTTCATTTCATTAACATGATATTTTTCAGCATTATCTAATTTACCTAATAATTCTTTTATTTCTTTATTTTTACTTATAATAATACTAGTTTTTTCTCTTCTAAATCCAGCATTTTTTTTCTTTAATTCTTTCTTTAACATTAAATTTTCTTGGGTTCTTTCCAATAATTGTTGTTGTTTTGCTAATAATTCTTGTTTTCCTTGATCAATTAATTGTGCATTTTCATTTAATTTAGTAATTTTATCAATTAAATCTAATTGATTTTTTTTCATTGTATTGATTGTATTGGTTGTTTTTTCTATAATTGCATTTTTTTGACTATTTAATATAATAATTTCTTGTTTTAATTTTTCAATATATAAATTATCATCAGCTTGACATTTCATTAACATTTTACATTTATTTATTATATCTGAAAAATTAGCTTGATTAAATCCTGTTCTATATTTTAATTTTTCGAAGTTTTCTTCTAAATTTAAATATTCATATTTAGCTGTGTCAAAAAATCTTTTTTTTTCTTTACAAGCTTGTCTAACAAAATTATATATTTGGAATGCTTTTTCTTGATTTGGAATATCACTTACATCAGGTGGAGGACCATTTAAAGGGATACTAAAATTATTTGTTTCTACTCTTTTAAAATATTTTTTTATTTTTATTAATGAACGTTCTAAACATTCTTCTATTGTTTTTGGCATTTGTTTTGGTGGTTTTTTTTCCATTTTTATTGATTTTTTTAATTTTTTAGAATAATATTAATATATTGAATTTTTTGTTTTTTTATAATTAATAATTTTTATGCTTATAAAATAATATAATTGTTCAAATTTTTGAAAAAAGTAAAAACCTTTATATTAATATAATAAAATGAATATTTATTTATATATTTGTATATTTTTTTAGACAAATATATATTAATTTCAACATTTTAAAAATAGAACAACAAACATTAAAAAAAAATAAATCTTTTATAAGAATTACCTCTGAATGCTATTTGTAAAATAAAAAATATATTATATAATAACAAAAACTTGAGTATTTAAATGAATTTAAATTTTCTAAATTATACCTAATTTCATTATAAATAATAGTAATAAAAATAATTAATATTTTTAAAGTTTAAATTCAAAAAAATAAATAATTGAATGGGTCATGATAAAATGACATTTATAAAATTTCAGTAAAAACTTTTCACTCATCAAAAAAAATAAAACTTTTATTAATCTATATATCATCATTAATAATATTTCTGGTAATAAACTTAATAAGTTTTTTTTTTCAATATTATATTATCTCTAAAATATATGATAAATCTAAAATATTCAAATAAAAAAATGTATAAAAAAATCCTAAATGAAAGAATTTTAATTTAACTACAAAATTATTCATTTTATAAAAATTATTATCCTTCAATTCTTTTAGGATTATTCTTTTTTATTTAATTATGTTTTAATTTTAAATAAATTATAATTGGATGTATCATAATATAATATACATTAGAATAAATTTTTGGGGTCTTTAAATTAAGACAATAATTTTTAATTATATTTAATTAAATGAAATAAAAGTATATAATAATATACCATTCAATTTTAATGATTCTCATGATTATGATTTTCACTTAAAATTGAATTAAATAATTCTTTTTGATTATTAAACAATTTAGTATGTTTAAGATCATCAATAAATTTAAATTTCTTATTTCCAGCAGCTCCAATTGCATATTTAATAACTTTTGAAATATTTTGTAAAGTCAATTGTTCACTTCCAATAAATATATCTAAATCATTAACTGAACATAATTTATCATTAACAGAAGCAAATAATAAATTTCCTAGAATTTCAAACATAAAAGAATTATCAACAACTAAGTTATTAACTTCAATAAATAAAAGCATTAATTTTTTATTACAATCATCAATTTCTTCTTTAGATAAAAATTTAGAATAAAATTCAATAACAGAATT
>JAEEGL014965133.1_pt1 | contig 46700 bp, 26 predicted proteins | sample 9134231 | NCBI WGS metagenome assembly JAEEGL01 (sample SAMN16246548, study PRJNA631951) | gut metagenome | biome: gut microbiome; feature: rumen; material: fiber-attached | host: Bos | place: Iran: Karaj | collected 2018-10
CCCATAGTTGCCATAGTTGCAGCGATGGCAAGAAAAATGGCGACGAAACGGGAACAGACTGCGGCGGTGCTTCGTGCAGTGGCTGCGAAAGCGGGCAGGGCTGCAAGCAGAATAGTGATTGCTTATCTCTGCAATGCCAGGCCAATAGCTGCGTCGGCAATGCGGGCAGCTGTCAGTCGGCTGAAGCCGGTGATCTGGTGATCTCTGAATTTATGAATTTTGCCAAAATTGATGAGGTAATGACGACTTTTGGCAATGTTTCAAACCAGTATCAGGTTGAATTTATTGAGATTGTGAATTTGTCGGATCACACTGTGTCTCTGGATGGGCTGAAGATTATTGCACGACAGATTGCTCCGGCATCCAATACGCCAATAGAAATCCCATTAAGAGGGTGTTTGGCGGCAAAACAGGCGGCGGTCGTGTCTGGAACCGCGATTTCCGGTTTGCCTAATGGTGTGATGAATCTGGTTTTAGTGGGGAGTGCTGATGTCTTTTCCAATGCTGCAACTTTCCAGCTGGATCTGGTGAAAGCGGATGGCAGTATTTTGCACTCAGTTTCGGATACAGCTCAGGCTTTGCAACGGGTTTCGCATGCGATTGCAGATGTGTCCTATACCGCTGGCAAAAACGAAATGGTGAATCACACTACGGTGAGTGATTATAACCATTCTCCGGGATTCTGCGCCAATGGCGGGCTTTATTCTGAGTCGTGTGTTTCGTTGTGCGAAAATGGCAAAAAGGATGATACTGAAACGGATACCGATTGCGGAGGCATGCAGTGCGATAAATGCGTTAACGGCAAACAATGTGTGCTGGATGCGGATTGTGAATCGAACTATTGCGAAGCCGGTGTCTGCAAGGATGATCCTTGTGCAGAAGCTGTTTCTGGCGATCTGATGATCGACGAGGTTTTTAATAGAATCTCGGCAAACGGCAAAATGCAATCCTATGATACAAGCGTCAGCCAAGTTCAGGTTGAGTATATTGAAATTGTTAATTTGTCTGATTCGATGATTTCGTTAAGGGGAATGACACTTAGGGCTGAACAGACGGATACAAATAAGGTTACAAATATTGCGCTCTCAGGATGTGTGAATGCTAAACAGGCTGTCGTCATTTCAGGTTCTGCTATCAATGGTATGCCTGATGGTGTTTCTAATATTATCGGGCTCAGGGAAAGTACAGCTCTGTATAACGCAGCTCCCTATCGTTTTTCGCTGCTTTCTGCAAATGGAACCGAAATTCACAGCTTTATCGATAGTGATACAGAGAGAAAGGAAGCTGTTTCGCGTGTTGTACCGACTTTTGAATATGCTGAAAGTCATACCGATGTCCTTGATCACAATATAGTTAATGCCAAGTTGAAGCATTCTCCAGGGTTCTGCACAAATGGCGGATTGTTTGCAAATGGTTGTATGCCGCCGTGTGAAGATGGTATCCAAAATAATGACGAAACGGATGTAGATTGTGGCGGATCGTGTGAGTCAGCTTGTGAAATAGGTAAAAAGTGTGGAAATAGCAGCGATTGTGAGTCGGGAAACTGCGATCCTTCAACGCATCTGTGTGATTACGCGCCATGCCACAATAACAAGCAGGATGGTGAAGAAACTGCAATAGACTGTGGCGGATCAACCTGTGATCCCTGCAGCAATGGTTTGAGTTGCCAGCAGGATTCGGATTGTAGCTCCAGCTATTGTAACGAACAGAAATTATGTGCCAATGATCCGTGTGCATCTGCTGAAGCCGGAGATCTGGTGATCAATGAGGTATTGAATTACGCCAATGGGACGATGAAAGTTTATGATGAAACGGTGACTGATCAGAAACAGGTAGAATTTATCGAGATAGTGAATCTGTCGAACAAGCAGGTTTCTCTGAAAGGATTGAAGATTCTGGTTGAGCGCAAGGATAATGATGGCGATAAGCCTAAGACTTTCACATTATCTGGTTGTGTGCCTGCCAAACAGGCTGTCGTCGTTTCGGGGAGTGCCATCAGGGGATTGCCGGAAGGTGTGGTCAATCTGATTCCAACAGATATGAAGGACTCAAGCGCATTGACGAATACCTGGAAGGCTCAATATTCACTGATGAATTCCAGCGATGTCGTTTTGCATAGCGTTCTCGAAAGCAATGTTCCATCATCGCAGAAGTCACAAACTTTAGCTGCACTCGCCTATAGTGCCGCGATCGCCTCCATCGTTGATCATAATACAATTAATTCAGCGCTCAATCACTCGCCTGGCTATTGCACAAACGGCGGTTTGTTCATCAATGGCTGCAGTACGCCGTGTGAAGATGGTATTTTAAATAACGATGAAAGTGACATAGATTGCGGCGGATCGTGCAGTTCATGCGCCATTGGAAAACACTGTAGTGCAGATAGCGATTGTAGCTCCGGCTATTGTAACGAACAAAAATTATGTGCCAATGATCCGTGCGCAACTGCTGCAGCCGGAGATCTGGTGATCAACGAGGTATTGAATTACGCCAATGGGACGATGAAAGTCTATGATACCACAGTGACTGACCAGAAACAGGTAGAGTTTATCGAGATAGTGAATCTGTCGAACAAGCAGGTTTCTCTGAAAGGATTGAAAATTCTGGTTGAGCGTAAAGATAATGATGGCGATAAGCCCAAGACTTTTACATTATCGGGTTGTGTGCCTGCCAGACAGGCTGTCGTCGTTTCGGGGAGTGCCATCAGGGGATTGCCGGAAGGTGTGGTCAATCTGATTCCAACAGATATGAAGGATGCAAACGCGTTGACGAATACCTGGCAGGCTCAATATTCACTGATGAATTCCAGCAATGCCGTTCTGCATAGCGTTCTCGAAAGCAAAGTTCCAGCATCGCAGAAGTCACAGACTTTAGCCGCACTCGCCTATAGTGCCGCGACCGCATCCATTGTTGAGCATAATACGATTAATTCAGATCTCAATCACTCGCCTGGTTATTGTACAAACGGCAATTTGTTTGCGAATGGCTGCAGGTAGTAAAAAGCTCTGTTTAACGATCGTGGATATGAAAATGCAAAGACGTTTGCTTCATGGCTTATAGCTTATAGTGCTCTTTAGATAACTACAAGCTATAAGCCACAAGCTATAAGCCTGTACATCCCGACATCGGGTGCGAAAGCGATATCCACGCTGGTTAAACAGAGCTTTCAATCATATCTATATTTGGGGACAGACTGCTAAAAGCCAATCAAATCCAGCGCGGCCAAAGGACTGAGGGGTTGCATGGCATACGTCACAATTTTCATTTCTTCGGCAAATGTTTTTCTGAATTTGTGATTGAGCCATCGCAACTGTCCAAGCGTTGGCACCATATTCATTGGACTGAGCAGATATTTTAGCCGGACAAATGCGTCGGCGACTTTAGCGTCCAAGAGGGCATTGGTATTGGCAATTTGTTCCAGTGGATAAAAAATACCGTCTACACCTTGTGGCGCAAATACATCGACGGCGAGAAGATAGATATTCTCATGGCCATAATTGCCGCTTTTTATCGCTTTAATTGCCGTTCTGACCGGTACATTACTGGTTAAACCGCCGTCAGCGAGCCGATAGAGGTGATCCCGTTTAAAAATGTGCTCAATGATTTCCCGGTTTTGATAGTGATGACGGGGCATTTCGAAATTGAGCAGTGTTGGAATCAGAGAAGAAAACGCCACTGCATCCGTTACCGTCATTTGTTGTGTGAGGGGATCAAGGCCGAATGCGACTTCACAGACTGCGTGTTCGCTGGTCGTGAGTGAAGCGATTTGTGCCGCATGTTTCATGGTGTTGCGCAACGAAAACTGCGACATGCGCTTGAATATTGAAAGTCCCGTTCGCTGCTGTTCAATCTTTTTCTCAATGATACCATTCTGAATGATGCCTGACGCGACACATCCAAATGGGATCTTGAGCTCTTTAAATCGAGGCGTGGACGTCAATCCGAAACCGTCGATAACATTTTTGACAACCGCATTGAAATCGAGTTGCCACATGCCCATCAGCCCGTGTTCACCAGTACCGAAATATGGGCGCAGATTCTTTGTCAATTGCCATAAACCAGGCAATTTCAAAGTTGTGAGCGCGGCATCATAATGATCTTGTATGGCTCGCAGAAAACCGAGCAAACTGCCGATGGAAGTTCCCGTGATTAAAGCGGGACGGATATTGAGCTCTTCCAGCCACTGAAACAGAGCAAGGTGCGCAAACCCAGTCCCGCCGCCGCCACCAAGAGATAATACAAGCCTTTTTTGCTGTAGCACGTCCTGAAGCGAGAATTCGTCAAGCGCAGGAAATGCCTGATATAGCTTTACAATGGCATTATGCAGCAATTTCCCGACTTCGCGATAGGCCTCGACGAGCGTTTTCCTATGCCATCGCCCGTGCCATGCCAGAGATCCGGGGCCTTGTAAAGCGGTTTTCTTGGCCGGGTAATCCCAACCATCGCTTGACAACGATTCCATCAGCCTTGCCAAATCGCGTCGGAACTGTGTAAGCTCAAACGCGATATTCAGCCGAATGCCACCGCGCGTCGTCAGATACTGCATGGTTGACAGCCGAATGGCATACGCATAGGTCGAGCGAATCTTTTCGTCGACTATTTCATTCGACAGCGCGCGGTCGCGCATCCAGGCGCGCTCCATACCATGCATGGCATCTGTAGAAGTGTCGTAAATCATTATTTATACAGCATATACCTGCTTGTTCTTAAGCATTTTCCATGCAATTCGAGCGAGTTTGTTCATTGCGGCCACGACGATAACGGGTTCGTCTTTGCCCTTTTGCGCCATCCGATCGCCAAGCGATTTGATCGCAGGTATTTCGCTCAATGCCTTTTGCGCTGCAGAATACAATGGTCCGCGAACGACGCGCAGATCATGCAGGCGATAGTTGTCCTTGTCCAGTTTTGCGCCATCGCTTAGTCCAAGACAGGATGCGAAGTGCCGCGCATCTTGCGCAGGATAGGCGTTGAAAAAGAAAACAAGCGCCTGTGCTGCCCAATTATCCATGCATGGCATGGTCATCAGAATATCAAAATCACGCTTAAATTCCGGATTGGTTTGAATCATGTCGGAAATTTTCTGTTCGGATTCGGCAAGCTGTGACTCAAGATTGTTAACGGCATTTGCGGTGAGCTGCATCAGAAAATCAAAAGCCTGTCCGGTAAACTTCTCATTGTGGGCTTCGTTTCGCTGAATGTGAATGCGTTTGATATCGCGTTCAAACAGCTCGCTGCGCAGCCTCAGACATGCGTCCGACATCGGCGTGTAATGCTGCTGGCGGTCTATGACGAGCATGGCCATCAGCTCTGCAGGCTGTTTACGCTTATGATGTGCGAGAAAGGCGTGAAAAATGGTCGATGCTGCAAGGGGCGCAACGGTATAGCCATCTTGCGATAAAATATAGGACAGCGCTGCACCGGTCGCATCCGAAATCGTCATGCCAATCACAATGTCTGCGTGATTGCTGCTGCATTCGTTCAGCCAGTCTTCGAGACTCTTTAAGCCTTTTTTGTTAGCCGAAAACTGTTTGAGTTTGACGAACTCTGGTTTGTCGGTGTTCTGGATCCTGCCGCATTTCAGCCAGTTTTCGTCGTAATCGATACCAATTGTCTGCATGTATTCCTCCATGAAAATATCATTTTGAACCCCCAAAATGATTCCTGCATATAGCACGATGCCAGATAAAATGGTTGTGTTATTTGTAAAATGTGAGTGATGTTATGGTTGTTTTTTTTGAAGGGGGCATGCCCCCTACGTCGCTATTTGCTGCGCAAATACGCGCCTACCCCCAGTACTGCCGCATTCTTCAAGGCGTAGATGCAAATACAAAAAACTGGTCAAAATCCCACTTTTTGGAAATAGGCTTTAAACAAACGCTGCATCTTCCAGCGCTTTTAAAAACGCTTCTTCCGTCCACAGCTGGATATTAGCGCCTTTCGCATTGAGTTCTTCTGCTTTTTTCCATTTGGTACTCGTATTCGATGTTGCGACCAGAACAGATAAATTTTTCGAAACACCCGTGGCCGCTTTTCCGCCCAATGCCTCAACCCGCGCCTGGGCTTCCTCGCGTTTCATCGATGCAAGCGAACCGGTAAACAGAAAAGACATGTTGGCGAATGGACCGGAAATATGATTGTTTTTTGGTTGTTCCTGAATAATAGAAACAAATTGTAGTAAATCTTCGATCAGCAAACGTCGTTGGGCTAATCCTTTGTATATCGATTGTACATTTGCTGCATTCGAAACCTGTGCATATCTTGTGGCATTTTGAATTGTGGTTTGCAGCTGTTCGGCATCGGCTGAATATAAACACTCTGTGGTTTTAAATGCAGCTGATAAATATTGTACATGTTCTGGTTTGTGCGTAATATATTTTCGAACGTAAGATTCTATAGAAAGCGTTTGATTTGTTTGCGTGTTGTGTAGTTTTTGATAGTATTTATAACCGACATCGGATTCGATGGGTTTCGTTTTATATTCAAGCGCATCAAATAATTGTTCTGGAGTTGCCGAAATGACATTTTCAAGCATCGCGCAATTTTTTGCCAATGCCTTGCTCGTCACTTTTCCAAGCGCCGGAATGGACAGCGATTCAAGAAATGTTGCCAGATCCTGTGTCCGCGAATCCTGGATGGCGCGATAGAGTTTGGGCGGCAGCACCGCATCGGGATCGAGCGTTCCATCTTCGCTTTGGGAAACGGCGAGTGCAATATCCTGCACCGAAAGCCGATAGAGATCTGCCGGTGTTTTGACGCTGCCATTGTCGTACAGATTGGCGATGATCTTTTCGCCAAATCCCATAATACCAATGGTTTTGACATAATTTTCGATCAGCGCTTGTCCGGTGGACGGGCAATTATCGGGGTCGGAGCAGCGCAAAAATAAACCGTCACGGACCACGGTCGACCCGCATGATGGACAGACTGTGGGCAGCTCAATATCCGGCAAAGAATCGTTGCTGCCAATCATCGATTCGACGTGCGGAATCACGCCGCCGCGCCGAGATACCCGGATTTCAGCATTCAGCTTGAGATGACCTGGATTTGCAGGTTTACCGTCGCTCGTTTCGACCGGGAATTCTTCCACCTGCTTGGCATTTGACAGTGATGCGCGCTGGACCATTGCACCAGACAGATACAGCGCTTCAAAATTGGCGACCGGCGTGATCACGCCGCTCTTGGCCACCTGCCATTCGACCGATTTGAGCGTGGTAATGCCTTCATCTCCGGCAAATTTATAGGCGATTGCGCATTTGGGATGGTGATCGGTGACACCCATCGATCTTTGTACAGCCGTATCGTCGGCTTTGAAAACCAGACCATCCGCATCGAAATCCCAGGTCTTTCGCCTGGCTGTTTCGGTTTCGCAATACTGCTGCACTTCGTCGAGCAACGACGTCATCTCACTGCGTTTGAACAGATGGTAATCGACCGGAGTGAACCCCAGTTTCCGCAGCGTTTCGTATTTTTCGTGTTCGGTTGCGAAATCGTGCCCGACGGCTTCGTATCCAAAAAAGCTAAGACCATACAGCGCAGTATCGGAGGGATTCTTCTGTTTTAGACCCCCGACTGCCAGATTTCGCGGGCTTTTTTTGTCGCCTTCGAATTTTTGGAACGAGGAAAGCGGCATATAGACTTCGCCGCGCACTTCGAGTCCCGGCATGTCGATGTGATGTGGAATCGCTTTGATATATCGGACATTTGATGTGATATCGTCGCCAATCTGGCCGTCACCGCGAGTGGATGCGCGAAGCAGATCGCCGTTTGCGTCATACTGGATGCTGCAGGCCAGTCCGTCGATCTTGGGAGATCCCAGAAAATCGCCTTCAATTTTTTTGAGAAATTCGAAAACTTCGCCGGCACTGTATGCTTTGGCAAGCGAAAGCATGGGAATCGCATGCGAGACTTTTCCTGCGGCGGTTTGAGATAAATCGGGGGTCGTGAGTTCGGAGAGTGCGGTACTTTGAGGCGCAATCGATTCAAGCCGCTGCATAAGCCGGTCGAACAACGGATCCGGGATAATCGGGTGACCTTCGTTATACAGTTTATTGTGTTTGGCGATTTCTGCTTCCAGCGCTTCCTGTGACATGGATTCGAGACGAAGCGTCAGTTGCTGCGCATAGGATTCTTCAGAATCTGTATCGTTCAAAGACGGTTTCTGCGCTTGCAGTACATCGAAGAGGTTCTTTTGTAATTCGCTGGATTGCGTTTTCTTTGCCATTTGACATCTCTCCAAACGTGATAAATTCTGGTTCTGTTTAACGATCGTGGATATGAAAATGCAAAGTCGTTTGCTTCACGGTTTTTAGCTTATCGCTTATGGCTTATGGTGCTCCTCAGACAACTACAAGCTATAAGCCACAAGCTATAAGCCTGAACTTCCCGACATCGGGGGCAAAAGCTATATCCATACTGGTTAAACATAGCCTAAATTTTAGGGAAGGTTAGAATGAAGCCAAAGACCGGGGCGTTGCGGGGCTTGCCCCGCATTGGGGGTAGGCGCGTAGCGAGCAGCAGAGACGCGCGAACGCACGTCTCTTAATGCGAGCAAGCGCCGTAGGGGGCTTGGCCCCCGCATGAGGCTCAGTCCCTTACCTCGCAAAAGGACAAAAAATTTCTATAATTTACTCACTGCCGCTTGCAGATCTGCCCAGACTCTGCCTTTGAGTTTTGGATTTTTGAGCATTTCGATAGGGTGATGCGTTGCAATTGCCGGAATACCTTCAAAATTCTGCCATACGCCGCGCGCCTGACTGATGTTGAGATCGTTGCCAAACATGGATTTCAGGGCAAGTTCTCCCCAGACGACGATCACTTTCGGGGCGAGAATTCGGACTTCCTGGCGCAATATGTTCAGACAGTTTCTGGCGATTTCTGCGCATTTGTCGCGCGGGGGGACTGCTGCACATTTGATGAGGTTCGTCATGTAAATGCGATTAGGCGCGGCATCTGGGTGAAGCGTTGCCATGGCCGCAACAATTTTATCAAACAGTGCGGCGGCATCGTCGGTCATCAGGCGGCCCTTGTCCAGCTCTCTGGGATTACCTCCGGCTGCAACGAACATGATCGAGGCATCTGCCGGACCGTAGCCGCATAAAATGCCGCGGCGGCTGTTGCCGAGTAAACATTGTCGGCATGAACTGGTTCGTGCATTCAGAGCCTCCAGCGCGATTTGTCGTTCTTCGGTGGTATGATATTGCTTTGCCTGGGACGACATATTGCGCATCGCTTGAAACGATTGCATAAACCCCATTGTGGGCGTTGTGGTGACTTTGGGAGCGGCCGTAGGCTGTTGTTCCGCTGGTTTTGGCGCAGAAATCGTGGGCTTGACAGATTGTGTCGGTGCGGCGGGTTGTGGCTTTGGAACAACGGGCGCGGTGGTGAGAACCTGTGGCTGGCAGATCGCATCGTCTATGGGCAGTTCCGTCGCTCCGAGTTCATTTTGAGCCTCAAGCCATAGCGACAAATCGTGGCAGATCTCACACGTCATTTCCTGAAGAATAGACGATATTTCAGCTGAATTGAGCGTATTATCCATGGCTTGTTTTTTATGGTTTTGTCAAAAGACGGGAAATGTTTTTTTCGAGTGCTTCGTTCGTTCCTCCGCCGATACTTAACAAAACCGCATCCCTGTGCAGGCGTGATACAGGATAGGCATTGCTGTATCCATTGGCGCCAAGTATTTGTATGGCACAACGGCTGATTTTTTCGGCGGTTCGGGCACAAAACAGTTTTGTTGCATCTGCGTTGATCGAGGCATCCGGTGCATTCATCAGAATGGCCCAGGTGCTATCGTATAGCATGGTGTGCATGGCCAGATAATCTGCGTAGCTTTGAGCTAGCATCTGTTGTATCTGGCCGAATTCGACAATGGGGTGCCCAAATGCGAGGCGCGTTTTGGCATATTCCTGCATCACTTCGAGGCATCTTTTGGCGATGCCAACGCTTTGAGCCGCCAGGCCGATGCGTTCGACAGCAAGGTTTCGTATCATTGGCCGGACGCCTTCATTCAGCTCACCCACCAGGGCATCCGTTGGCAGATAGCAGTTCTGAAATGTCAGAATGCCGGTTTCACTGGAGCGCATGCCCATTTTTTCGGCGCACGAAGTGCGCACCAAACCTTCAGTTTGGGCATCTATCAAAAAAAGACTGAGTGCTTTTCGGGATTCACCGGTTCTGGCGTAGACCAGGAAATAGCGGCCATTGGTGCCATTTGTAATCCACTGTTTGGAACCATTAAGTATATAACCGTCATCAACGATTTTGGCGGTTGTCTTCATACCGAAGACATCTGTTCCGGCATCCGGTTCTGTCATCGCCATCCCGGCTAGAGCCTTTTGTCGCAGGATTTCTGCATGTCGTGCGGGCATGCGTTTGATACCTGTGTTCATCCAGGTATAGTAGAGCTGATGGGTAAAAAGCAGCTCCTGAGCCAGATAGCTCATTGCCATGCCAGGATCGTAAGCACTCATGCACTCGATTGCGATCACGGTTGCAGCAATATCCATTGCTGCGCCGCCCAATTCTTCAGGCAGCGTGATGTTCATCAGGCCGAGATCTGTGTCGAAACGTTGGTATAAATCCGCATCGAAATAATGTTTTTCGTCGCGATCGGCGGCACCAGGATCGAGGTTAAGCCGGGCCCATCCATCGACGGATTCTCTCAGCGCAAGATGAATATCACTAAAATCAAGGCGTGAAGACATCGATTTCTCCTGGATTGTAGCGGATAAAAACGCCTTCGACAAAAGGAGCAGCAGCAGCCAGTTCGGAGGCCGTCAGCTCCTGTGTTGCGGAGAGCGTGATTTTGCCGATGTCTGTGCGATCAAGCCGTACGATGGTTATTGGATTGGATTCTGTATGCAGCTGTGCCGTATCGTTTTCGAATTTTCCCGTAGCGGTAAAGAGAATCGGGCGATCTGAAGCGCGCAGGACGAGATTGATCTGGTTGTCGGGCATTTCGTAAATCTCAAGCGTACGTCCGTCTGTGGTGTGATAATAGCCTCCGATTTCACCAGGAAAATCGACGAGCAATGCCCAGGAGGTGTGCATTGAAATCCACTCCGCTCGCTGTTTTGCTGACAATCCATAGGCATCCGCTGCGGGAATGCCTTTAGCGACGAGTTGATTGATGTCTGCGCCACGGAGCCTTGTTTCCCACGACTGTTGGGATTTCTGGAGCGACTGCCATGCGGATTCCGAGAGCAGATCGTGGGCTTCGTTCATGGCGTTTTTTATAGCCGCATCGCCATTTTGGGTTTCCCGGATGCGATTCAGAATGGCTTGCCGTGCGATGCGCTGTTGTTCTTTTTCTTCGGGCGAGAGGGAATCGTCCAGCTCCAGCGCAACGAGCTCTTCGTCAGACATTTCTGAAATATCTTTTTTGTTTTTGCAGCCGCACAGCTGTATCAACGCAATTATAAGTATCAGTGCGGTACAAATTCTATGACAGTACATGTCTGTGATTTACCAATTGCGCTTGAAGTCAGGTCTTCTGAGCTGACGCGTGACATCATCTTCGCCGCTGTTTTCATCAAAGCTGCCGCCACCAATTTCAATGCTGTCACCATCGTCGTAGATATCCTGTGGTGGTGTGATGGCTTCACGTGGTGCGACATAACCACGGTGAACCGCTTTGACTGCGGCAGGGCTGCTGGATGATGATTCATTCATGCCGAAATTGTCGGATAATTCTTCGATCTTTCCCTGAGCAGCTGGCGCAGGCATGCGAGGTGCAGGTGCCGGTGGCGTTTGTTGCGGTTTGGCTGTGTTTTCTGCTGCACCAAAATCGAGCTGAAAACCAGGAAACCTTCGCACCGTCGTGGGTTCATCATCCATATCATCTTCATCGTCTGATGGGACACCAAGTATGGATGCAGATGCCTGGTTATCCATTGGTTTGCTCGCAGCCAGCGTCGGCGGCAGGCTAGGAAATCCTTTGCTACTGGATGGTTCCGATGGCTTTTCACGCGGCGTAATGGGTGGGACGGTGATTTGCGTTTTTTCACTGGAATCGGCAGGTTGCTTTGGTGGAATGGGTTTCGGAGGCGGTGAAATGACAGTTTTTTCGTTATCTTCAGGTGGTAGATCGGCGATGCCGCTGAGTGCTGCGGCGCTTTCGAGAATGGTTCGTTCTGCACTTCCAACAATGGCGTTTTCGGCAGAGGAATTGATACTATCTTGTGCCGCCTGCATGGGCGGAGCCATGAGCAACAGATCGGTTTCCGGCAGCTGTGATTTTTCTTCGTCACTGAGCTGATTCTTTTCCTGCAGCACTGGTGGTTTTGGCGGAGTAGGTGCTTTATCGATAACGGTAGCTTCGATTCTTTCTGCTTCTGGATTGGAAAGATCCTGCGGAGATTTTGGGGGCGCATCGGGAATCACTGGCATAGATGTTACAGAAGAGGAACGACCTGCAAGACCGATAGGCTTGGGCATAGCGCGAGGTGCGGGTGCCGATTTGACTTCGACAACTTCCCGGACAGAATGCATGCGCTGTTGCCGCTGGGGCTGGTTCGGCATGGCGGGCATGCCGATTGGCTGAGGCATCATGCGGCCCATTGGCATTGGCATCATTCCAGGATGCTGGGCAGGCTGAGGAACTGCACCATAATTCGCGCCCATGGGGCGACCAGCATTGGGGATCTGCTGCATACCGGGGGCGATCATGCCCTGGGGCATGGGTTGACCCATCGGCATTGGCTGTCCCATTGGCATACCTTGTGGCATCGGTTGTCCCATTGGGATTGGCTGACCCATTGGAATCGGTTGTCCCATGGGCATCGGCTGCCCCATAGGAATCGGCTGTCCCATCGGCATCGGTTGACCCATAGGCATCGGCTGTCCCATGGCCATTCCTGGCGGAAGCGGCTGAGCAGGGGACATCCCTGGTTTTTGTCCCATTGCCATATTGGGCGCAGCAGCCTGAGGCTGAGTCATTTGACGCGATACAGCCGGCTGTGCCTGGGAACTGCTTTCCTGCTGAACACATACGCAAACGACCGTAACATTATCTTTGCCACCGGCCTGGAGTGCGAGTGAGATCAACTCGGCGCACGCGGCATTCATATCGGGCGCGTTAGACGTTATGGCATTCAGAATCTTTGATTCCGAAACGATGTCGCTCAGTCCGTCGGAGCACATCATATAGACATCGCCTTGTTCTCTTTGCACTTCGTGGACTTCGACATCGACATAATCTTTCAGGCCGATGGCGCGCAGAATGACGTTTTTGTTGGCAAAATGTGCCGCATCTTCGGGCTTGATTTCACCGGTATCAATCAAATGATTGAGCAGTGAATGATCGCGGCTCATTTGTTTGATTTGGCCGTTTCGGACGCGGTAGATTCGTGAATCGCCGACATGCGCCAGCACCAGCCCCTGCGGGGCATTATAAATGCAGGTAATGGTTGTGCCCATGCCTTCCATCGAGCGGTCTTTACAAGACTGTATATATACTCGCTCGTTGGCATATTTGATGGCATTCACGATGAGTTTCGATTCGAAGCTCAGCGAGGGATTGGTTTGATATGGAAATTCAAAGCCTGGTTGTCGCGCCAGTTCACAGACGAATTTGGCCACATTGCTGCAGCACAAAGCCGAGGCTACTTCGCCGGATGCATGTCCGCCCATGCCGTCACAAAGCACATAAAGCCCCTTGTCCGGCACAATGATAAACTTGTCTTCATTATTGGTCCGCTTCAGACCAACATCCGTCTTCGCAGCACTTGTCAGACGTGTCGCCATCTTAATCCCCGTTTATTCCCTTGTTTGTTGAGAATGGCTGATTCTCAACTCCTGCGAAACATGCTTTCAGAATTGCATGATTGTGCCACTTATTGAGGAATAGACACCTCAACCGTGTATTCGGATTTAAGTGTTTCGCATGAGAGTTTAAGGTAATAGTGGCCGGGAACCGCATCAAATTCCTGGGTTATTCTGGAGCCGCGTACGAAAGGTATTTCGTACATTCTTACGCCGGTTGCCTTGAATATCTCAAGTGTGCCGCCAGCTGCTGGATCGTCGAAAGCAAATGTCACTGCGATACGAGTTTCAAATGGAACGGTAAAATACTTCCAGTCTGTCTTATCGCCGTCAATGCATGACACGTAATCCAGAATGGTTTGATTGAGATCAACTTTAACCGCTCCGAGACGATCTCTGTCGTCGCCTGAATTCGCTTCGGGGCTAAGCGCTTCACAACCAGTCATGCATATCAGGCAGAATCCTGTCATGCATATCAGACTGAGACCAAAACTTAGTACCCGTTTCATCCAGTTCATAACCCATTCCTTAAATAAAAAGCTGAATTCCCTAACTACAGTCAGCTTCTGCCATTATACTTCTTCAGACGGTTACAGGTCAAGTGCCGTGTGCGATATGACAGCAGATGGGGGTAACGATTCAGCCCTATGCGTTTTTTGACGGCTTTAGCCGTAAGCACATGATTTGCGCGGCTACGCGTCGCAAGCGGTAAGGGGACGTGCCACCGCGCACGCCCCCTTGGGAATGTCTGAACAATATGCCAGTTTGTCACTTTAGTATTTTTCAATCCTTAGTTTTTTCGCGGGCGTGACGCCCGCGTCCCCAGCAAGGTTCTGCATTGTTCAGGGATTCCCTAGCGTCCACAGCTCGCAATATCAAACTCGCTTCGTCGCTTGCGCATGGCGCTTCGACTTGCGCATTTGATATTGCGAACTGAGGAAAGCGCCCCGGCCAAATTGTTACTAAGAATTATAAATTACCGCTTGCACCAATATGCAAAAAGCATTATTTCTGTTAATCGATGGATTGAGTTTTATTCATCGTCAAAAAAAACGCACCGACCACGGTCGTGCGACAGGGATGGGCAGAGGGTTTAGCCTCGGAATCAGGGAAGATTCGGGATCAAAATAACGCTGGCATTACACACAGCCTGTATCACAGGCAGGTGTTATCGTTTTTTGAGCGTGTTTGATCACTTGTGGGAGAGTACGGATGATGATTTTGGATGACGGTCAGGATCAGGGTACGCGTATTGTAGTCATTGGTGTCGGCGGTGCCGGTGGCAATGCAGTTAACACAATGATCGATGCGGGTGTGGATGGCGTTCAGTTTATTGCCGCCAACACCGATAAACAGGCACTGGCAAATAACCAGGCCGAAACTCGCATTCAGATTGGCGAAACACGCACAAATGGATTGGGGGCGGGATCTATGCCCAGTGTTGGCCAGGAGGCTGCACAGGAATCTGCAAGCATGATCCAGGAGCATCTCAAAGGTGCAAACATGGTGTTCGTCACTGCTGGAATGGGCGGTGGCACGGGTACCGGTGCTGCGCCAATCATTGCGGGTATCGCTCGTCAGCTCGGTGCGCTCACTATTGGCGTCGTCACAAAACCCTTCAAATTCGAAGGCCGCAGACGTCGTAAACAGGCCGAAGAAGGTATCATCAATTTGCAGAAAAACGTCGATACCCTTATCACCATCCCCAATGAGCGTTTGCTCAATACCATCGGTGAAAGCATGACACTTGTCGATGCATTCCGCGAAGCAGACAGCGTACTGCTCAATGCCGTGCGTTCCATCAGCGAGCTGATTACGCATCCAGGTCTTGTCAACACCGACTTCAACGATGTTCGCACCGTCATGAGCAACAAAGGCCTTGCCCTCATGGGCACCGGCATCGGAACCGGTCCCGATCGCGCCATCGATGCAGCCGAAGCCGCCATCAGTTCGCCGCTGCTCGACGACGTTTCCCTCGAAGGCGCAACGAGTGTTCTGCTCAACATTACAGCCCCGCGTACCGCCACACTCTTCGAAATCAACGCCGCTGCATCACTCATCGAAGAAGCGACCGCCGAAGATGCACACCTGATTTGGGGACACGTCATCAACGAAGACGAAAATTGCGATTCCATCAAAATCACGATTATTGCGACAGGTTTTGAACATGCGAATGCCGCCATGGAAGACCAGAGTGCGGCCGGCGCTGCCAAACCTCTGGGCGTGATGGATAGTGCAGGAAGCATGGGCTACAGCTCCGGCAACTTCATGCATACCAATCGAAAAGCCGCTTTCGACATGGGTAAAGACAGTTATGCAGCCAGTGCCGCCGCTGCCACAGTCGCTGTCGATGCCAAGCCATCATCCGATGTTCGCGCCAACAGCACCGGCTTCGTTCCCGATGATATCGCCGCCAGAATGCGCGCAATCGAAGCTCAGGGCGATATTTATGATGGCCAGCAGCAGTCTGCATCCTATGCACCAGTGCGCAAATCCGCCAATTATCCCGTCGTCGATGTGTACGCCCCCGTCGATAAAGTCGCCCCCGCTGCCAAATCTCAAACCGTTGCTGCTGCTGCCGATAATAGCGTGCCTTCGCAAATCGATGAGCCATACTCCGAAGACGAAATCGAAAATATTCCGGCATTTCTGCGCCAAAAAAATAAAAAGTATTTCCTCGATTAGTCGCGTCTGATATGACGCGGCTATGCGCATTCGCGCATACGCCTTGCGGCCCGTGCTATTTCCCTTACGGAAAATACGCACGGGCATATTTTTAGGCTATGTTTAACCTGTGGTAACTGTTCAGCCGTATATAAGCCCGCTAGAGCGTGCATATCAATAGCCCCCGGCAACGCCGGGGGGATAAGGCTGTTTTCGTTTCACCTTCTCCCAATTTTTTGCCAGCCCATTGGGCTGGCAAAAAATTGGAAAAGAAGAGAGAAACGCTTTGATCCCCCGGTAGTCGCTGCGCTCCAACCGGGGGCTATTGATATTGAACGCCTATGGCGTTCTTGGTTTAGTGTTGAATTATTACAAATTGTGTGGATATCGCTTGCTTACCCGATGTCGGAAAGTACAGGCTTATAGCTTGTAGTTGTCTAATGATCACTATAAGCCATAAGCTATAAGCTAAAAGCCATAAAGCAAATCATATCCACGGTCGTTAAACAGGGCCATTTTTCAGGTGCTCAACGATGATTGTGTGGTGCTTATGAAACCTTATTCCCCCGATCGCATACGAATTATTCTCGTCGAACCGGAAAATCCCATCAATGTCGGCAATGTGATGCGCGCAATGAAAAATATGGGGTTTTCGGCGCTTACCCTGGTTCATCCGGCAGAGATGGATTTGCAGAAAACACAGATATCTGCCCATCGAACTGCCGATTTGCTCGAAAATATCCATATCTGTGACTCGCTCGACGAAGCACTCGCCGGCGTCCATGAATCCTATGGATTTTCTGCACGCGTGCGATCCGAAACCTGGGCAACGCTCGATATGGAATCGGCGGTAGGACGCGCGATTGCAGTTACGAAAAACGAACAAAATGTCGCATACGTCTTTGGGCGCGAACGCACCGGCCTGACAAATGATGAACTGCTGCGCTGTACTTGTCGCGTGCATATCGAAACCAGCAGTTACTCCAGCCTCAATCTGGCACAGGCTGTTTTGCTGGCGGTTTATGCGACATTCCGGCAGGGCAAAAACAGTGATGAAACGGCAGCTTCACCGGTTGTCACCAGGATAGACAATCATCTGCCGACCTCAGTGCCAGCCACAATGGATGCGCAGCGCAGATTGATATCCCGCATTGAGTCGATGCTCGTCGATATCAGTTATTTTAAATCGCAGGCTCCGAATTCTGCCATGCATCGCATCCAGAATATTCTGATGCGCGCAGAGCTGCACGACGATGAAATTCAGCTCCTGATGGGAATTTGCGCCGAAGTGACCAATTATGCCCGTTTGATTGAACGCGGCATTCGTCCTCCCAAAATCCAGTCTGACGGTACGATCAAAACATGAATCTGAAATCGCGTATATCATTATTTTTTAAGGGCTTCGCCATGGGAACCGTGGATATTGTTCCCGGCGTGAGCGGCAGTACGGTTGCCGTTTTGCTCAATATTTATGAGCGTTTTATTGCCGCGCTAAAAAACATCAATAAAGATCTGATAGTGGCATTGCTGCGGCCGTTTGCGCATAAATTTGACAAACAAAGCCGTCAGGCATGCAAGGACGCCTGTATCGCTGCCGATTTGCCCTGGCTAGTCAATTTGTTGCTTGGTCTATTTTGCGCATTTATTGTGGCGAGCTTTGTGATACCCGCGTTGATGATGCGATTTCCGGAGGTGATGCGGGGATTTTTCTTTGGCCTTGTGCTGGGATCGGTGATCACGCCGCTTCGGCAGGTAAAGACATGGCGCATTCCGCATTTTCTGACGATTGCAGCATTTGCGTCGATTTTTTTCTTTTTGCTTGGGCAGCAGTTCAATCCGCCTGCCGAACTGGTTCCGGTGACGTTATCCGAGCCGACAACGCTTAAACAGCTCTGTTCGACGTTCCCTTGCCTCGTGATTCCTTCAGAAATTCAGGCGCTGCCTCAGAATGTGGCGATACAGTCGCTTGCGGATCCGCTTGTGGATACGATCGCGGCCAATACAACCGTTTTTTTGCCGCGTCCATCTTATTTTTTCTGTCTGGCTGCCGGATTTGTCGCGATTTGTGCGATGCTGCTGCCCGGGATTTCGGGGAGCTTTGTGCTGCTCATTCTGGGAAGCTATTTCTTTATGCTCAACACGGGCAAAAGCTTTATGCATGCGCTTTTACACGGCGATTTTTTAGGTTCGCATCTGCTGTATCTGGGGTGTTTTGTTTTCGGTGCACTGGCTGGAATCGCAGTGTTTTCGCGCGTTTTAACATGGTTGTTTAAAACACACCGCGATCTGACGCTGTGTGCGATTATTGGCATTTTAATCGGTTGTCTGCGCGGCGTTTGGCCATATCGCATCACAGATGTGGCCGGAATCCAAAGCAATGTCTTTCCCTCGTTTGAAACGCCGCATCTGTGGCAGTCGCTGATTGCAATGATTTGCGCGCTCGGCATCGTGATTTTTACGGTCGTTGTTCAAAAAGAATCTGAGGCGCATTCGGCAGATAAATAAAACTATGATATTTTCTTGTGTATCTGTTATGGTTTAAGATTCGAGGGGGTCGCGGCGTATGCGCGCAGCAGCGGAGACGTGTAACGTCTCGGTGCGAGCACATAGACGCGCAGGGGGAGACTTCCCCCTCATATACAGGCAATTCCAAAGAATTTGCATCCACAAGGAATAAGAGAAAATGCCTTTTCTTACGATAGATCACCTCGTCACAGAGTCGAGAACGCACGAGCTTTATAAAAAAATGACGACGATTGGGTCGGCAGATGATAACGATATCGTTTGCAGTGGTGAGGGAATTGAGCCGACGCATGCGATTGTGTATCTCGAAAACAGCGGGTTTGAAATTGAGCCGACATCGCGTCGTGCCGAGGTTTGCATCAACGGCAAGCGTGTGAAAAAGAAAACGGCATTTTCGCACATGGACAGCCTGAAGATCGGGCCACTGGATGCGAGATTTACGCTGTACGACACGGCGCGAACGGTGGAGGAACGCCCGGCGCAGGAGACGGGACTGGAGGCCGTTTTTGAGAAATTGCAGCGTCTTGCAGAGGATTTGTCGCAGGAATTCAGCGTGCATTCTGTATTGACGCATGTGATTGACGATGTGATTGGGCTGGTGAATGCCGATAAGGGATTTTTGCTTCTGATTCGGGATGGGCGCATTCAGAGCCAGGTTTCGCGCAATTATAATCAGGAATCGATCGACGATGATCTGTTTTCGGATACGATTGTTCAACGGGTTATCGAGACGAAAAAGCCGCTGATTGTTCGGGATGCGTTGAATGATACGCAGTTCAGCACATCACAGAGCGTTATTGATATGCGGTTTTGCAGCGTGATGTGTTTGCCGCTGCTCGATCGCGGGTCGATTATCGGGCTGATTTATGTTGGCAATGACAATATCGTGAACCAGTTCAAGCCGCAGCATCTTGAGGCACTGCGCGTATTTGCGGCGCAGATTTCGTTGATTCTGGCGAATGCGATGCTGGTGGACGATTTGATTTTTGAGAATCAGTCGCTTTCGAAGAAGATTGAAGCATTGCGGTTTGGCAACATTATAGGTGAATGTCTGCCCATGCGCGAAGTCTTTAATATGGTCCGCAAGGTGGCGGCGACGGATGTGACGGTTCTGGTCGTGGGCGAAACAGGGACTGGAAAAGAGTTGATCGCACAGGAACTGCATCGGGAATCGAATCGTGCGAAGGGGCCGTTTGTGGCGATTAACTGTGGTGCAATTCCGGCGAATTTGCTCGAAAGCGAGTTGTTTGGCCATGTGCGTGGCGCATTTACAGGTGCGGTACAGGCAAAGACCGGAAAATTCCAGCAGGCCAATGGCGGTACGCTGTTCCTCGATGAAATCGGTGAAATGCCGATGGATTTGCAGGTGAAGATTTTGCGCGTTTTGCAGGAACGGTGCGTGATTAAAGTCGGCAGCAATGTTGTGGAGCCGGTCGATATTCGCATTGTGGCGGCGACCAACAAGGATCTGGAATTTGAAATATCGGAAGGCCGATTCCGCGAAGATTTGTATTATCGTCTGAATGTGATTACGCTGAAACTGCCGCCTTTGCGGGAACGTGGTGATGATGTGATTCTGATTGCGCGCGGGCTGATTGAGAAATATGCGAAAGAATTCAATATGCCGCCCAAACCGTTGTCACAGGAAGCGGTGATGGCGATTCGCAAATATCATTGGCCGGGCAATGTGCGTCAGCTGGAGAATCGCATCAAAAAGGCTTTGATTTTGTCATCGAAGCCGCAGATTCAGCCGGCGGATTTGGATTTGATCCCCGAAGTGTTGAAATCGGTGATGACGCTTGCGGACGCCAAGGAGGATTTTCAGCGCCGGTATATCAATGAAGTCCTTGAACTGAACAACGGCAACCGGTCAAAGACGGCGCGGGATCTTGGCGTGGATCCCAGGACAATATTCAGACATCTTGAAAAGCTGAACGATAAATGAGCAGATGGCGCGATTGCATAGCATTATTGGGTGCGGGGATGGTGATGGCGGGGTGTGTCTATCTCGCCCCCATCGATGAAGATCCCGAACCGGAAGATAAACTGCCTTATATTGATGTGCTTTCGGGCGTAAATCCCAGCATGGGACTTGTCAATATCAACCTGTCGCTCGGCGGTAATCAGGAGTTCGTGATCTCGAACTATGGAGATGATAATGCCGAGCAGTTGCTGTATCACCGTGAGGTGATCGATATGCGTCTTGCGGGTGAAACGAATAACCCGATTTTTGCGATTGCGCCGAACATTAAACAGCCGGATGCTCGCGACAAAATTAGCTATAATTTTCCGGCGTGTCAGTTCGCCCAGAGTTATCCCGGTGCCATTGCCGAAGGCAAAATGATTAATTTTTATCTGTTGATTTCCGACTCACCGTTTACGCATCAGAACCAGCTATTTTCTTCGATGGATTTTGGTCAGCCCTTTGAAACAAACGAGAAAAACCGGGCGGTTTGGGTTGAGTGGACGCTGCAGTTTATGGGTGTGTGCCCCGCGAAGTGAGTTCTGCTTCCTGTCTGAGGCCCAGATTGCCCCAACTAAAGTCCTTTAGATGACACTATGGGCAGAACGCTTACCGGATTAATCTGCTGCGTTGGAATAAATCTTTCATATTGAATGACATTTGTGGTATGTTGTGGCACTTTGGCAACAAAGAATTGCCACATGGATTTGAAGTGTGTTGCATGAAATACTATAGTTGTTGAAGAATTTGCTCTGTTGCAAAATTTAATGCATGAGAGCTAGACGGGAAGGAGCAGATAAGATGAAAAGATGCGTATTAGTGCTGGCGTGTTTAGGAATAATGGGCGTACCGAGCGCGTTTGCTCAGAATGCAGAAGAAGTGGCATCTGCACAGCTTGCCGAGGATATGTCGTCGGGTGAGATGATGAATGCTGCGACAGAGGGCGTAGGCAAAGTCGAGCAGGTGATTGCGAAGGGCCAGACGATGCTCGAAGAAGCTCGCAAGGATTCGGATGTGATGCGCATGGATTGTTTGAATGCGCAGTTGGTGAATGCCCGTGGATTTTATAATGTCGTTCAGAATGGTGAATCGAATCTTCGCGATGCCGTATCCCGCAACGATAAGGCGGCTCAGGCGCACCACTATCGTCTGGTTCAGCTGGCAGTATCCAAAACGGAGACGATATCCGCGCGTATGTCTGAATGCAGCACGGGAAATGTGGGCAATATCACCGGAACGCATTCGGAAACGACGCGATATTGCAAGGTTGAGCCATGTCTTGGCGGCGAGGATTATTATGATCCGGAGCGACCAACCGATGATGAACAGAAACGGCTGAAAGATCCCTATTTGACGGATGCTTCGCCGTATATGTGATAAAATCGATTGTGATAAAATCGATAGAATTGGCGCGAGATTAAGGATGATGTGAGTAGGTGCGCCATGTTGTGTGTGACTGAAAGATGCGTAAGAGCTTATTACAGATTGGGATGGCTGCAGCCTGCATGTTTGCAGCAGGCAGCCATCTGGCGTTCGCCGATGGCGGTGCGCCTGAACCGAATGGTTTTCATGCCGGCGGTTTTGTGATCCATCCTGGAGCGACCCTGGATATCGCTGCGGATGTGAATGACGGCGTGATGCTAGATTCGGTTGACGGTCTGATTGATATTGGGGCATACGTCAAAACTCGTCTGGAAGACGAGTCGATGTACTCCTGGAATAATGAAGTAAAGTTCCAGTGGCGTCAGTTTTGGGGCGTTGGCGACAGCAATCCGGATGGCGGCGCAAATGTCCATATTTTGAGTACAGCAGACCTCTTTAAAACTCGCTTTTTCCGCGTGGCTCCGACGGTTTCGTATACGTTTGTCGATGAGCCGGAAGACGAGTATTTGCGGCAGGATTATAGAAATCACAGCATCAATGCCGGTGCCGCTTTTTATATCCAGCCGGGCGCAGGTGCCATTTTCTCCGAGCGTCTGTCGTATAATTTCCATGCGCATATTTATCAGGAACACGACGATATTTCGTACCTGAAACATCGCGTCGAATCGGTTACGCGATGGAATTTTCTGCCCAATACCAGTATGTCGCTGAACATCGACTTTACGCCGGTGACCTATCTCGAAGAAGAACGTCAGAACAGCGACATCAATGATCCATCGACATCGGAAAATAGCAATTCATTTCCGCTGAGAATCCGATATAGCCTGCAGGGATTGATACTGCCCAGATTGTCGTATCGGCTGGGTGCCGGTTATGCGTATGTCTATTACACCAACGACAATAAAGAGCACATGTTCATTATGAACGCGAAGCTGCAGTACGAGTTCAGTGAAAATGTGAGTCTTTCGGTTGAATACAGAAAGGATTTCGACAACGCAATCTACGGCGATTATGTGAAATTCCATCGCGTTTCGGCGTTATTCAACGGGTTCTGGTTCAATCATCTCGAAACGAAAGCAGAGGTCGGATACGGTAACTTTGATTATCGTTCGGTTTCTGCGGATTCGAGAATGGATCACCTCATCAGCGCAGATGCCAGTGTTGCTTATTACATTTTCCCCGGATTGAGTGTCGGCGCAGAATACAGGCTGAGGTACAACTTGTCTGATCTCGATTTGGCCCGATATACCCGGCATTTGATCACGCTGAAAGCCGCATACGAGTTTTAGACTATGTTACAGCAATTGTCTGAATCTCCCTTGTTTCGACGTATTGTCTATGGCATGGCCAGCGTTGGGTTGCTGTGTGCCGGCTGCGGAACAGCGGTGTCGAACAACTGGCAGTCGCGGCTGAGTACATGTCCGACCAGCGAGGAATTGGGGCAATTTCGGCCGTGGGATCGCATTGAGATCCGCGTTTTTGGACAGCCCGATTTGAGCGGCGAATACGAAGTGTCTCCGCGAGGTACCATTTCATTTCCGATTCTTGGAGAACTTGCGATTGAGGGCAAAAGATGTGACGATGTAGAGACGATGATCCGCGAGGGCCTTCAGGAAGCCTATTTGCGGGATCCTTCGGTTGTCTGCATCAATAAGGAAGTGTCCAAAACCGCAGTGACTGTGGATGGTCAGGTTCAAAAGCCCGGTATCGTAGAGTTCAGACCGGGTCTGATGCTCACCGATGTGATCGCGCAGTCTGGTGGTCCCACGCAACGCGCCTTGATTAATGGCGTTGTCATTGTTCGCAAGCACGACAATCAGTCTGAGTCAGTGACCGTTCCCTACCAGGATATCCTGCTTGGAAAAGAGACAAATGTCTGTATGCATCCTGCGGATCTCGTCTATGTACCGCAGTCTATGTTTTGATTGTGGGGAATTCCGGGCGCGCCTTTGGCATACCCGATCATAATAGCGTTCGAATAGAGTATTTTAATGATGCCTGCCGCAACAGCCAGCCACGAAACATCCGAATCCAGCGCGTCCATCTTTCCGATGCGTGAATATCTGGATATCATTCTGCACCGGCGGTGGGGGTTTATTTTTGCGTTTGTCGTTGTGGGATGTCTTGGTGTTCTGTATACGCTGCATCAGCCCAAGATTTATGAGGCAACGACAGCGATTCTCATCAATCCCGAGCCGCCGACGATCAATGCGCTTGATTCCGGAAGTGGCGCAGAACAATGGTATTTTCGCGATACCTACTACGATACGCAGCTCAAGGTGATGCAGTCACGCCTTGTTGCCCAGCGCGTCATCGACGATCTCGGTCTGGCAACCGATCCCGAATTTCTTGGGCTGACGGAAATCAAAGATCCGGCGATTCTGTCAAAGAAACTGGCATCCAAAGATGCGGTATCGGCATTGCTCGACATGCTGCGCGTCGATGCAGTCAACGGCACACGACTGGTTCATATCCGCATCCGTCACCGCAATCCGCAGATGGCTGCCACACTGGCAAATACAATCGCCAAAGCCTATTCCGAGCAAAATGCAGAACAGCGGCTCACATCCCTGAACAACACGTTTGAATTTATCGACAAGCAATATAAGGAAAACGAAGAAAAGCTAGCCAAAGCCAGGGATGATATCAACGCTTTCAAAGAGAATCACAAGATTCTGTATTCCAATCCCCTTGAACAGCAAAAGATTACCAATCAGCAGCTCGACTATCTGAACAACAAACGCGTCGAAATCGAGACCGAAAGACAACGTGCCGGCTATGTGCTTTCGGAGCTCAAAGCGATTCCGGTATCGGCGGATAATGTTCGATCCTACGATATTCTGGTCGGGACATCGTCGTTCGAAAGCGCCATGAATGAGTGCAAAGCTCTGGAGCGTGAAGAACACAAGCTTCTGGTGACATATCTCGAAAAATCACCGCAGGTGGTCGCTATCCGCGAGCAAATTTCGACTTGTCGCAACAATGTGCTTGCCAGCATGAAAAATGCTGTTACCGGTATGAACGCCCGTCATCAGGCGCTGATTAAACTCAATCAGGAGCTGACGTCCGAAATCCATGCGCTGCAAAAAGAAGCACTTGAACTCGATCAGCTGCGTCTGCTTTATGAGCAGGTGGAGGCACAGAAACAGGAGCAGGAGCGCCTTTTTGAGCAGTCGCAGAAAAAGCTCAATGAGGTGAGCCTGAACCGGTTGCTCGAAGTGAACAATATCCGGATTCTCGATATGGCGATTGCACCCAGAAAGCCGGTGAGCCCGAACCTCATTATCAATGGTGCAATTACGCTGCTCGCCGCACTGATTGCGGGTGTGCTGATTGTGCTGTTGCTGGAGCTGATGGATATTTCGGTGCGTTCGCAGAGCGATATCGAGGAACGTGCGCGTCTGCCGTTTTTGGGGGCTGTGCCGAAGTTTCCAAAGGGCCGCACTTATACTGGCCGCGGCGCGCACCGCTTTATCTTTGAGAATCCGAATTCGCCTGTCATCGAAAGTATCCGTACTTTGCGCACGACACTGGCATTCCAGCTGAAACCGGATAAATCGCATGTTTTGCTGGTGACATCCGCTCAGCCGCTCGATGGAAAGACGATGACCTCAATCAACCTCGCCGTTGCCACTGCGATGAGCGGCCAGCGCGTCGTCCTGATCGAAGCGGATATGCGCAGACCGCGTATTTACGAGGCGCTCAATCTCAAGCCCGAAACCGGCCTCAGCGCCGTGATAAGCAACAATAAAGCCGTTGCAGATGCGCTCGTCGAAACAGAAGTCGAAAATTTGAAGCTGCTGCCCTGTGGCCAGATCCCGAACAACCCTGCGGAACTCTTTGATACGAAACGCTTTGAAGAGATGCTGCTGGAGCTGCGTTCGACGTTCGATGTCGTGATCATCGATTCGCCGCCTGTCACCGTCGTGACCGATGCGCTGATTATTTCACGTCATGTTCATGGCGTGATTCTGGTTGCCCGTGCCAACAAGACACCATTGCCTCTGCTCGTTCGCACGCGAGAGCTGCTCGAAGGCGTGAATGCACCGATTATGGGCTGTGTGCTCAATGGTGTGACGCCAAATTCCGGCGGATATTACGGCGGCTATTATTACAACAAATATTACAAAAAATCGTACAGCGACGATTAGACATGCGGGTGCGCGGTTCGTTTGTTTTTTTGTGGGGCCGCGCTATTGCGGTGCAATACGCGCGTCAGCGCGTCGCTATTGTATACGCGACGCGTATTGCCTTATGGCAATAGCGGAGCGCCGGCGCGTATGCAAAGCATAGCGCCGGAATCGTAATTACATTCGTTGCCAAGTGGAAGAATACATGGTATAATATCAAGCGCTTTGGCGTATCTGTACGGATCCATGGCAAACCGTGTTTACGGTACATGCTTTATCAATACTGGAGATAGGGAATGAAAAGAGGATTTATCCGCTTGATGATCGGCTCGATGATTGCTGCATTTGCTGCGACTTCAAGTGTTGCAGTGGCGCAGAATGTCGAATTCGCAGAAAAACAGCAGGCTCAGTTGAGAGCAGGGAGTGCGAAGGAGCACAAAAAGACTGAGCGTAAAACGATTGAGCAGGAAGAAGGTGCCGGGCCGAAAGTGGCATACGAAACGGATGAAATGGCAGCAGCTGCCGCTGCAGCCGAAAAGATTGAACTGCAGCAGCAGGCCATTAAAAAACTGCAGATTCGAATCAAACAGACCGATGATGATGATCCAGCCAAGCCGGAACTGATGGAACGAATGGGCGACATGCTCTGGCAAAAAGCCCGTTTCTATGAACTGCGCAGCTATGAATATCTCGCTCAGGCGAATGAGGCCCTGGATGCCGGTGATAAGGCAAAGGCCGAAGATCTGAAAGCCAAGAAAGCAGCTGATGAGAAGACCGCCCGCGAGTCGCGTGACGAAATGCTCAAGCTGTACAAGGATATCATTAAATACCACAAAGATTATCCGCAGTTGGACAAGATCCGCTATTATATGGCATTCAACTTGGCCGAAATGGGGTATGCCGGCGAAGCTTATGAGCAGTACAGCGGTATCGTTCGCGAGCACTCCAATTCGAAGTATCTGCCGGAGGCTTTCCTTGGCATGGCTGAATATACATTCGCCATCGATGAAAATATGGAAGAAGCCCTCAAGCAGTACAAGAAGGTCGAGAGCATCGATCCGTCGAGTTCTGCGGCTTCGTATGCCATGTATAAGGAAGGATGGTGCTATTTCAATCTTGGACAGCCCAAGCTGGCGTTGGCTCAGTTTGAAAAGGTGATTCGCGAGGCCGATAAGAGCAACAATTCGCGCAAATCGAACATGCGCAAAGAGGCTATGAAGGATCTCGTTAAGGCATACAGCATGTGGGATGATGCCAAGCCTGCCAATGCCCGTAAATACTTCAAAGGCTTCGCGAAAGATGACGAGGAAGTCAACACGATGATGGAACGTCTGGCTCGTTTTTATCAGGAAAATGGCCGTATTGATGATTCCAATTTCGTTTATAATCAGTTGATTGCTGCGAATCCCAAAAAATTCAAAGTCGTCGATTATCAGTATGAGATTATGCTGAATGTCGAGACATTGAGCGATCCGGAGCGTCTTGCTGCAGAAATTGACCGAACCGTGCAACTGTTTGTTCTTGCCCGCGATCAGAAATATGAGGGTGCGACGCCCGAAGCCGTAAAGAAAACGAATGATACGTTGGAGTCTTACGTTTCGGATACCGCAAAGTGGTATCACATGACGTATCAAAATACGAAGAATCCGTTGTATTACTCGTTGGCATACGAAATTTACGGGACTTATCTGAATAACTTCCCGAACGCTGACGACAATTTCGAAGTCATGTATTACTATGCAGATATGGCGTATTTCCGTAAGAATTATGCCGATGCTGCCAAGGGTTATGAGCGCGTTCTGGATTTGAATGATAAGGGCAAAGTGCCCAAGTCAGAGGATAATGACAAGATCCTGAAAGATTCGGCGCACGGCGCGGTACTGGCCTATGATCAGTTGATGGGCGAGAGCAATACCGATAAGGAAGCATGCCCTGATATTCCTAAGACGCCTGAAGCAAAAGATGGCGAAGAGCAGACATATCCGGAATATCCGATTGCGGAATGCCGTCTGAAGTTTATTGAAGCCAGCAAGCGGTATGCAAAGATCGATACATCAGCAGAATTCGCGGCGAACTCGAAGTATAAATCGGCATTGATTTATTACGATTACAATCATTTCGAGGAAGCTGTGCCGTTGTTCCGCGAGGTCGTTCGCGATGCGCCGGGTACGGATGCCGCCGTTTATTCAGCGAACTATATTCTCGAAATCTATAAGTTGAATAAACAGTACAGCGATATGGCTGTTGCGATTAATGAATTCAAGGGCAACAGCACATTTATGGCAAACAATACCGAGCATGCCGGCGACCTTCGTACGGCCATGTCGGAATATGAAGAGGCTTTGGACTACAAGTTCTGTGTAGAAAAAGAAGAAAAGAAACAGTGGGAAGAAGCCGCACGTTGTTTCGAGAAATATGCCGAAGCACACAATGGAAGCAAAGAAGCTGCAGAAGCGCGGTGGAATGCATCGGCAGATTGGGAACGCGGCCAGAATATTGCTCGCGCTATCGAAGCTCGCGTTGCCTTGTTGCAGAGCAGTGAGACCGATCCAAATGCTGCAGAGCTTGCACCTCGCGCCCTTTATGCCATCGGTCTGAATTTCCACGGGCTCGCCGTTTATTCCGAGGCCGCCCGCTACTATGAGCTGTTTGTTAAGAAATATCCGGATGATAAGACCGCTTGCTTGCCAGTTGGACAGCAGCCAGCCAAGAATGCAGATCCTTGTGCCAAGGATGCCCTCTCCAATGCTGCAGCGTTCCGTGCAGGTCTGGGCGAATACGAAAAAGCCGTTGAGAACTACGATCTCTATGCCAAGATGTTCCCGAAAGACAAAGGCGAGATGTCGGGACTCAAATTCGCGACGGGACGAATTTATTATGACCAGAAGAATTACGATAAGGCGCTGGACCGCTTTAACGACTTCCTGAAGAATTACGCAAAGTACGGAAGTGCTGATCGTCAGATCGCAGCTTATACCTATATCGGCAAGATTTATACGCATCGCAAGAATGTCAAGGAAGCGCTTAAGAACTTCGAAAAAGCAGAGTCCATCTTCAACGATAAGGGTACTCAGAAATGGTTGGGAAGTGCAGATGCAGCATCTGCAGCACTTGCACGTGATTCTGCAGCCGAAGCCCGGTTCCTGCGAGGCGAAGTGTTATTTAAAGAAGCGCTTGACATTAAACTTTATGATTCCAGTGTAAAGCCCAGCCAGATCAATAAATCGCTGCAGACGCAGATGCTGAAGAAAAGCGAAAAGATGAACGAAGCTGTGCCTGTTTACAACGAAGTCATTACAAAATATAAATCCCCGAAATGGGGTCTTGCTGCTTTGACTCGTCTCGGCATGATGTATCATGACGTCGGCCACCAGATTACGTATGCTCCGACACCGCCCAATCTCCCCGAAGAAGTTCAGATCGAATACGAACTTCAGCTCGTCGATTTCGCCAATGCATTCGAAGATAAGGCCGTAGGCTATTATGTCGATGCAGTAACGAGAGCTGCCGATACCGGATTCTTCAGCCAGTATACAACCGAAGCTCAGAAACGTCTGTTCGAGCTCCGACCGGATGAATACCGATCTGCAGCCGAAGTAAAAGCAACGCCGAATCAGATGGTTCCGACGTATCAGAGCGGCGCGCTGTTTACGGATCTCGATTTGCTCCGCGGTAAAGCTGTCAAAGAACATCGTCAGCACGTCGTCGATACGACCGCTGAGGAAGCCGCTGCACCAGCTGGTGGTGAACAGGCAGAATAGGGTGTCATCCGGAAGTCTCCGGAGAATTTCTCACATTTAACGAAGAACGATTAATAATCACGAGGATGATATGAAAATAACAAGACGCTCAATGCTTCGTTTCGCCAGTGTGGCCGTTGCGGCTTTGGCCTTTACTTCAGTCGTTGGTTGCGGCGGCAGTTCTACATCTGGCAGCAATTCGCCAAAAGCTGCAACCGGCAACAGCGTGATCAGCAGTGATGGTACGCGCGAGGTTGTCAAAGAAAGCGCTGTCGTGACATTCGAAAAGGGCATTTCACAGGCTAAAAGCGATCCCAATGGTGCAATCTCAACCTTTAAAAAAGCGGCCGATGAACAGGATAATTTCGCCGAAGCCTATTACAACATCGGTTTGCTGCAACAGCAGCAGGGTAATAATAGTGACGCCAGAAGCGCTTATGAAAAAGCGATGAAAATGCGTCCCGATATGCCGGAACCATACGTCAATATCTCCAAGATGCTGCTCGAAGAGGGCAAACTCGATGAGGCCGAGCAGATTTTGCTCAAGGTCGTTGATGAGAAAACAGGCGTCGATCCTTTCTGTGCAGAAGCCAACTTGAATATGGGTATGATTTACCGTCTGCGTGGCGAGGCAATTCTCGAAAAAGAACGCGGCGGATCTGAGCCCAAATTCAGTATGGAAGGTGCCGAAAATAAAGGCGAAATCAAGAATAAAGACGCCTACAATATGTTCGCGAAGGCCGTTTTCTACGTCCGTCGCGCACTGGCCAGCGACTCGAACAATATCTATTGCTACGAGAATCTGTGCGCCATTTATTATCTCATGAACAGCCTTGAAATCGCCAGCCTGGTTTGTGAACAGGCAACGCTGAAATATCGTGAGTACAACGAAGAACTCGAAAAACAGAAAGCGGCTGGCCGCATTACACAGGAAGAATACGATCGTAAAGCTTATACGCCGAAAGATCTGGCTGCTGTATATAATACGACAGGACTCATTTATCTGGCTCAGGGCGATGTCGCTATGGGAAATGGCAAATTCAAGGAAGCTGTTGCGGCGGATCCCAATAACATCCAGGCCATGTTGAATGTCGCCGGTATTGCGGTGAATGTTCAGGATTATCAGCTAGCTTACGATTATTATAACAAGGTTCTGGCGCTTCAGCCCGACAATATCTCGGTTTATCTGTCCAAGGGCGTCGCGGCCCGTGGTCTGGGCAAACTCGATGAGGCCGAAAAGATCTATAAGGAGATCATGAACAAACATCCTGAGTATCCTCAGGCATGGTTCAATTACATCATTTTGGTTCAGGAATATCAGAATAAGATCGATGATGCCCGCAAGATGTGGACTGAATTCGTTGCAGCAAAAGAACCAAACGATAAAATTCCCGGTCGAGTTGAAGAGGCAAAAGAACGTATCAAGCAGATCGATGCGCAGAAAGAAGCGCAGCGAAAGGCTGAAGCAGATGCCGCCGAAATGGAGCGGAGAATGAAGGAAATGGAAGAACTCCAGCGGAAGCTCGAGCAAGAGAATCAGTAATGTTACAGGCCGTGAGAAATCACGGCCTTTTTTTTAGGTTCTGTTGAACGATCGTGGATATAAAAATGTAAGGTTCTGTTTAACGTGCATGGATATGAAAATGCAGAATCGTTTGTTTCACTGCTTTTAGCTTATAGCTTATGGCTTATAGTGCTCTTTAGCCAACTACAAGCTGTAAGCCACAAGCTATAAGCCTGAATTTCCAGACATCGGGTGCGAAAGCTATATCCACACTGGTTAAACATAGCCTTTTTTTATGGCTTGGTATGAGGGGGTCGTCCGCGTATTTGGCGGCAACGACGCCAAAAAGCGGCGCAGGGGGAGACTTCCCCCTCACAAATACTTTAAATTCCTTGCTTATCGCCTGGCAATTTCGTAGATTCGCGCAAATCCCATCGTTGGGGATTTGGAAGCTTTTAACATAGGAGTGCACATGACAGATAGAATTACAAACCTTGTTCAGGATAAACATGCCAATTTAATCGTGAATGAGCAGGACGAACGCACCGGAATGAGCGATGAAGAGCTCGTCACTGCGGTCGTCGATCATTTGAGATATTCGTTCGCGAAGAACCAGAAAAATGCTTCGTTTGACGATTTGTATCTGGCTATGTCGCTCGCGATTCGTGATCGCCTGATTCATCGCTGGATGAAGACGATGAAGCGGTATTATGAGACAGATGCAAAGCGTGTTTACTATTTGTCGGCGGAATACTTGCTCGGTCGTTCGATGGGCAACAACCTGATGAACATGGGTTTGTATGATACGGCGAAACGATTGCTTGCCGATTTCAATCTGGATATCGATGATGTCGAATCACGTGAGCCGGATCCGGGCCTTGGCAATGGCGGTTTAGGCCGTCTTGCCGCTTGTTTCCTCGATTCGCTCGCGACCCTCGGCTATCCTGCAATGGGGTATGGCATCCGCTATGAGTTTGGTATTTTCCGCCAGTCATTTAAGGATGGTTATCAGGTTGAGACCCGTGATCCCTGGCTTGAGCGCCTGAATCCATGGGAAATTGCGCGCCCCGATCACGCGACAACGGTTCAGTTCGGTGGCCATGTCGAGCATCGTCTTGACGAAAACGGCGATATGCAGTGTGATTGGATCGATACCACCAAAGTTCGCGGTGTACCTTATGATATGCCGATTGCCGGTTATGGTACCGAAACCGTGAATTCGCTGCGTTTGTGGTCGGCTCAGGCAACCAACGATTTTAATCTCGAGATCTTTAATGCCGGTGATTATCGCAAAGCCGTCGAAGACAAGGTGATTTCCGAGACGATTTCGAAGGTCCTTTATCCAGCCGACAATAATCCCGAAGGCCGTGAGTTGCGCCTGAAACAGCAGTATTTCTTCGTTTGCTGCTCAATTCATGACATCATTCGCCGCTATAAAAAAGGTCACAGGAATTTCGACAATTTTGCAGACAAGGTCGCCATTCAGCTCAATGATACGCATCCTGCCATTGCGGTTGCCGAATTGATGCGCGTTCTCATCGATGTCGAAAAACTCAAGTGGGATCAGGCATGGGCCATTACCGAAAGCGTGTTCGGCTATACCAATCACACGCTTTTGCCCGAAGCCCTTGAACGCTGGCCGCTGCCTTTGTTCCAGCGCCTGTTGCCGCGTCACCTCGAGATCATTTATGAAATCAACCGACGCTTCCTGCTTCGCGTTCATATCGCATTCCCCGGCGATTACGAGATGCAGCGCCGCGTCTCCATCATCGACGAAACCGGTGAAAAATTCGTTCGCATGGCTAACCTCGCCGTGATCGGATCGCACTCGGTAAACGGTGTGGCCAAGATCCATTCTGACCTCGTTAAAACCGATCTCTTCCCCGATTTCGTCAAGCTTTTCCCAGAAAAATTCAACAACAAGACAAACGGTGTGACGCCGCGCCGCTGGATGCTCTCTTCAAATCCCGAACTCTCAAAGCTGATTACCGAAAAGATCGGTCCCGATTGGGTGACGCATAGCGAAAAACTCAAAGAATTCGAGAAATTTGCTGACGATCCCGATGTTCAGGATCGCATCAATCAAATCAAACGCGATAATAAAAAGCACTTCATCAAGCTGTATCTGCCGTTTAAAGTTTCGGAAGAGATGATGTTTGATGTCCAGGTTAAGCGAATCCACGAGTATAAACGCCAGTTGCTCAACATTTTGCACGTGATTCATCTGTATCGCGAGCTCAAATCAAATCCCAAGGCCGAACGCGTACCTCGTCTCGTGCTGTTTGGCGGAAAAGCTGCTCCCGGCTACGCGGCTGCGAAACTTCACATCAAATTCATCAACGATGTCGCGCGCATCATTAACGACGATCCCACCATCTCCAACAAATTGCGCGTTTATATGTGCCCGAACTATTGCGTGTCACTCGCCGAAGTCATCATTCCTGCGGCCGATCTGTCCGAACAGATTTCGACCGCCGGCAAAGAAGCATCCGGCACCAGCAACATGAAATTCTCCCTCAACGGCGCGCTCACCATGGGAACACTCGATGGCGCAAACATCGAAATCCGCGATAACGTCGGTGCTGACAACTTCTTCCTCTTCGGCCTCACCGAAACCGAGGTCAAGACGCTCAAATCCGAAGGCTACGATCCGCAGACTTACATCGATGAAAGCGACGATCTCAAAGCGGTTATCGATATGATCGACACCGGTTTCTTCAGCCCCGACGATCGCAACCGCTATAAAGGCATCGTCAACTGGCTGCGTCACGACGATCCCTACATGCTCTGCGCCGATTTCGACAGCTACATCGCACGTCAGAAAGAGGCAGAGGCTGTCTATCGCGACAAGCGTCTGTGGGCCAAAAAAGCCATCATCAACATCGCCAATATGGGCTTCTTCTCGTCCGATCGCACAATTCGTCAGTATGCCGACGAGATCTGGAACGTTCAGTCGATTAAGGTATAGGCTATTTATTTTGAGAGCCGTTCTGCGGAACGGCTCTGCTCGCTATCGGCCGCTTTGCGGCCAATACGCTCGCAAACGCGGCTATCCTTGCAGGATACGCCGCGTTTCTTTTTTAGCTTGATACGACGACTGTGTTGTTCTCATCCGTTTGGAGCGGTTAGTGAGTCTGTTCGTGGATTTCACCCACGGTTAAATAGGCTGTGTTGAATTACCGGGGATATAGATCGCTTATGGCTTATGGCTTATGGCTTATGGTGGGAAGCCAGAATACCTATGGTTTCAGGAGCAAAAACTATAAGCTATAAGCTATAAGCTATAAGCCAATATTGCATGTCATTGGGGAGGGAAGCTATATCCACGATATATTCACGATGATTCGACACAGCCTTTGGCAATCAATGCGCTGCACGCAGCGACAGCATATCATAAAGCGCCACGATTTGGGATTTGGCCGTCTCGAGATCGTCGTTGACGATCATGAAATCAAACAGACCGGTTTCGGCCAATTCACTGCGCGCCGTATTCAGTCGTTTTTCGATCACTTCGGGGGCATCCGTACCACGGCCGCGAAGTCGCTTTTCGAGTACAGACATGGATGGCGGCGCAATCAGAATACACCAGGCCCCCGGATACTGCTTTTTCAGATTGCGAGCCCCCTGCACATCGATATCAAAAAGCACATCGCGTCCCGCATTGACGTTATCGGCGATCATGCTGTGCGGCGTGCCATAGTAATTGCCGAAAACATTGGCATATTCAGCAAAATCGCCATCCGCAATCTTTTTCTCAAACGTTGGGATATCGACAAAATCGTATTCCACGCCGTTTACCTCGGTGCCCCGCGGTGCCCGGGTCGTCGTCGAACGCGACATACCGCACGATTTGCGCACATCCATCAGATGGCCCAACAGCGTCGATTTTCCGGTTCCCGAAGGTCCAACGACGATAAACATGTGCGCACACACATGCGCATTCTCATCCGCTTTCGATGCCGCGATGCCCTTTGGTATTTCGTATGATGCCATTTTATCTCCTTTATCCTCGGGCGAAACAGCTCAATGCCCGAAACGCAATCTCCAACATAATTATGCACTTTTTCAATTGGCAGGGCTACAGCATTTAAAGATGTTTGCATAAATGAAGCCCGTTAGGGCTTCAATGTTAATAGCCCCCGATTGGAGCCATAGGCGACTATCGGGGGTTCAAATGATATTCTCCCTTCTTTTTCCCCAACTTTTTCCAGCCTTTAGGCTGGAAAAAGTTGGGAATTAGAGGAGGGATGATGTCTTCTACCCCCCGGTAGCTTACGCAACCGGGGGCTATTGATATAAAAGTCCTAACGGCTTTCAACAGATTTATGACAGGTTTGATACGGTTGCCCTGTTCAATCGATGAAAAGTCTTTTATTTCTTTCATTATCGTTTATTCTACATACGTTCGCCATTCCGGCGAACGATGACAAGGAGTCGAATATGACCGATATTACACAGCTTCCGATTTACAAGCATCAAAACGAAATCAACGAGGCGCTGGCCAATCACTCGGTAATCGTGGTTCAGGGACCAACAGGATGCGGCAAAACGACGCAATTACCGCGCATTTTGCTGCGCAACCCGATGATCACGGGCCGCATCGGACTCACGCAGCCACGCCGTATCGCCGCCGTAAGCGTATCGATGCGCATCGCCAAAGAAATCGGCTGCGAGCTCGGTCAGGAAGTCGGCTACGCAATTCGATTCGACGATAAAACTTCCGACGAAACCATCGTCAAGGTCATGACCGACGGCATTCTGCTTCAGGAATCCCGCACCGATCATCTCTATAACCAGTATCAGGTCATTATTATCGACGAAGCCCACGAACGTTCGCTCAACATCGATCTGGCCATGGGTTTGCTCAAGCTCGCAATCGAAGAACGCCCCGAACTGCGCGTGATTATCAGTTCCGCGACGATCCGCGCCGAGACCTTCCAAAAGTATTTCTCCCGCACCGGCGACGGCAGTGACGTTCCGCTCATCTCGATTCAGGCAAGAACCTATCCGGTCGACATCGAATACCGTAACGTCGAAAACCGCGAAAAAGATGACGTACCATCGGCGGTGGCCGACGAAGTACGAAACATCCATAAATCCGGCGAACCCGGGCATATCCTGTGCTTTTTACCCGGCCAGGCCATGATCACCGCCGCCCAGGAAATGATTCAGACCATGCAGGCAACCCAAAAGGGATTCTCCGATTTGTGGGTACTGCCTCTGTATGGCCTGCTCCCCCGCGAAGAACAGGAAAAAGTCTTCGACGAACGCCCCAATACCCGCAAAGTCGTGCTCGCCACCAATATCGCCGAGACCTCGATCACGATTCCTGACGTGCGGTTCGTCATCGACAGCGGTATCGCCAAAATACCAAGATTTAACAACAATACGCATGTCACGACGCTCAAAGAAGAGCCCATCAGCCAGGCATCGATGGCCCAGCGCGCCGGCCGTGCCGGCCGAACCGCCCCCGGCAAATGCATCCGCCTGTTTTCCGAAGACAAACGCGATTTGCGTCCGGCGTTCACTGACGAGGAAATCATTCGCCTCGAACTGAGCGAAGTCTTGCTGCGCCTGATAGATGTTGGCATCTACGATGTCGAATCCTTCCCGTTCCCAACACGTCCCCCAAAACAGGCCATCCGCGATGCACTGGCCGAATTGCGCCGACTCGGTGCCATCGACGAAACCAATCACCTCACCAGCATCGGCCAGAAAATGGTCGTATTCCCGCTGTCTCCAAGACTGGCGCGCGTCGTCATCGAAGCCGGCATGAAATATCCCGCATCCATGCACGATGTGATCATTGCGGTTGCCTGGCTCTCGGTCAAATCGCCCCTTCAATACCCACCCGGACACGAAGCCCAGGCCAGACGTGCACACGGCAAACTCGCCCACGCCATGGGCGATCTGCTCACCGCTGTCAACGTCGTCCACAAATTCGTCGATGCCGAAGACAAAAAACAGTTCTGTTACAAGAACTTCCTCGAATTCGACACGATGGCATTTATCGATAAATCCGTCGAACAAATCGAGGATATCGCCGAAACCGTCGGCCTGATCTCGCAACCCGACGGCCAGGAAAACGACGTCATCAAAGCATTCCTCGCCGCTTACGGCGACCAGTGTCTGGTGCTCAAAGGCCGCAGCTATGTGACGCCGACCGATATCAACGTCGTCCTGCATCCGTCTTCTTCGCTCTATGAATCGATGCCAAAGCTCATTCTGGCGCTCGAATTTATACAATCTGCCAGAATCTACGCAGAACAAGCCTCGGCACTGCGCACCTCATGGCTCAAAGAATACGACATTCAAATCGATATGAGCCAGGATTCATCGCGTCCCGGTCGCGGTGCCTATCAGGAATACGGCGCAAACCGCAAAAAACAAAAGCGGTTCGAACGCAGCCGCGAAGCCCTCGGATACGACGAAAACATGCGCAAAACCTCACGCGGATACGATTCAAAAGCCGCCCAGACGCCATCCATTCCGACTTCAAATGGCCGCAAACTCTTCCGCGTACAGAATCAGCCGGTTCGCCCCGAAATCCGCGGACGAAATGCAGCCGAAGCCGCTGTATCGACCCGCGTTCCCAACGAACTCCTCATCGGCGGCCGCACGCTCACTTGCGTCACAACTTCTCATCGTCAGCCGCTTATCATTATGACAATCGACGAATTGCGCGCCATTGCCAGCGTTCAGCCCCTCACCGACGAACGTTCCTGGCTGAATTACCGCGTCTCATTACGCGATAACTTCGGGAAATACGAGCTGCTTCACAACTTCCGCCTCGGCGAAATCGTCGATGTCGCCCGCGCTCTGGGCCTGCTTGAAGACAAACTCTTCGTGCCCGACTCCATCCCCATCGGCGCCAGCCTCAGCATTCATCAGAATCTCCGCGTATTGCTGCGCGCATTGCCGTTTATCGGCCGCTGCCACATCGGCGCCCGCGGCAAAAATGGCTGGCTCACCATCGCCAACGCCGAAGATATATTCTGGTTCGAATTCAACGACAAAGCCACCGATGCACTCGATATTTCCACTCAGACCCTTCAAATCCTCGCCGAAGATATCAACGACGCCGATGCGCTCGAAAACATCAGCCGCGTCGTTCAAAGACTTTCCGACGCTCAAAAGAAAATCCGCGCTGCAGTCGAGAAAAATTATTAGTGCAAAAATAATGGGCAGCCTATGCGCCGATAGCGCATACGGCCTGCCTGCGGCTGGCTATCGCTGCGCGATACGCCGCCGCTCGCCCGCTATCTGCGATACGCGGGCGTTGATAATTCTTGCATCCGAACGACGACAAATCCCCACAACACCTGAAATGATGCGTTCAAATAAACAGGTGTTTTAATTCCTCGCCATTGGTGCAAAAGCGAGTTATGGTGCGAGGGAACAAGCAAGGGCGAGCCCCTTGAACGGATGGAGGTATGTCATGGAAGAACGATTCTTTCCGATTGGAATTCAGACTTTTGAAAAGATTCGCGAACGCAACGGCATTTACGTCGATAAAACCGAATTGATTTACCGTCTTGTCAAAGAATGTAACTACGTATTTCTGTCGCGTCCGAGACGTTTTGGCAAGTCTTTGCTCGTTTCGACGCTTCGGTCGTATTTCGAGGGACGCAAAGACCTTTTTGAAGGTCTGGCGATGGCGCAGCTCGAAAAAGATTGGGTGCAGTATCCTGTGCTGCATTTTTCGCTAAGTCTGATGCGGATTACCAGTGTGGATGAATTGGGGAGCATGCTCGATTATCTGCTGCGTGATATGGAGCAGATTTATGGACGTGGCAATGCTGCGGATGAGGCATACGGTCTTCGCATGGCAAATCTGGTCAATCGGGCTTATGCACAGACGGGCAAAAAAGTCGTGCTGCTTTTTGATGAATACGATGCGCCGATTTTGGATACCATGCATGATAAAACCCTCATGGAATCCGTTCGCCAGAAGCTGCGACAATTTTACAGCCCCATCAAGGATTTGGACAGCAAACTGCAATTTGTATTTATTACCGGCATCAGTAAATTCAGCCAATTGAGTATATTCAGTGAACTGAATAATCTGACGACGATTACGATGAATAGTGAATATGCGGCGATATGCGGTTTTACACGCGATGAAATTGTCACACAGCTTGCCCCAGAAGTCAAGAATTTGGCTAAATCTATGAATGTCTCGGTGAATACAGCCTTATTGCGTATCAAACGCAAATACGATGGCTATCATTTTTGTGAATCAAGCCCGGACATCTACAATCCTTTTAGTTTATTGAACTGTTTGAGTGAAAAGAAGCTGCGCAATTACTGGTTTTCGACAGGAACGCCGACGCATCTGACAAAAGTATTAAGTCAATATACATTGCGTCCCGAGGAGTTGGAAGGCTTTTTGGCTTCGCAGAATATGTTCGATTTCCCAGTTGAAATGGCGCAGACACCGATACCTGCTTTATATCAAAGCGGCTATCTGACCATCAAATCATGCAAAGGTGCACGTTATATACTTGGTTTTCCAAATGATGAGGTAAGAGTTGGCTTTTTGCAGGGATTGATGCCTTATTATTCTCACAAAACGAGTAATGAAAACGAGATATTTCTATTAAATATGACTGGTGCGCTCGAAGACGGGAATGTCGATGATGCCATGCAACTTCTTCGCAGTTTTTACAGCTCCATTCCTTATGATGCCGAAAAACAGGATGAGAGTCATTATAAAACAATATTCTATTTGATATTTCGATTGGCTTCTGCATTCGCAGTTCGCACGGAAGAGCGCAGCGCTGCCGGCCGCTGTGATGCATTGATAGAAACCGAAGATACAATTTATGTATTTGAATTTAAACTCGATGGCACAGCAGAAGAAGCATTGAAACAGATTGATGATAAGGGCTATGCCATTCAGTATGAAGCTGGGGATAAGAAGATTGTTAAAATCGGCGTGAATTTTGAGAATGATAAACGAACGATAGAACGCTGGGTCGTTGGTTAGAATTATAAGTAAATAGAGGAGAATATCATCATGAAGCGAAGTCTTTTTGTTGGATGGATTATTTTAGTGGTAGCTTTTTCTTATGGTTGTACAAGGAAGCGGAATTTACCTGAAAAACAATCGACAGAGGCTGATGTTACTGTGCAAAGCAATGATTCTTTGAACAGAAAACCGTTTAAATTTACGATTACAACGGATATTGATGAAGAGTCAGATGATAAAGAGGTTAAGATTATCATTTCAATGAATAAATTAGATGGAAAACAAAAAATATTGTATGATCTTGATTGTGAGAGTGATGGAGAATACGAATTTACTGGTTTATCGGATGATCATGCATGTATATACAAACCGAATACAGGAACGCATCAAATCTCAGTACGTGGCGAGATACCTGGTTTATATTTATGTGCTCGCCATCCAAATGATGAAGACGCCTGCACACCTAATAACAAGTATGAAGATTTTAGATGTGATTTATCGTCAGGCAAGGATGATAGCAGTGTGGCGTTGAAATCTATTGACAGTTGGGGAGATATCTCGTGGAAAAGTATGTATGTATTCGCAGCAGATTGCCGTAAGTTGGAAATCATACCTGATGAAGTCCCAGATCTGAGTCATGTCAAGAATATGTCATACATGTTTAGTGGCGCCTCCTCCTTCAATCAGCCGCTTGAAAAGTGGGATGTGTCAAATGTCACAGATATGAGCAGAATGTTTAGTGTGGCAAAATCCTTCAATCAGCCACTGGAAAAATGGAATGTGTCAAATGTTACAGATATGAGCAAAATGTTTTATTATGCCAAATCTTTCAATCAACCGCTTGAAAAGTGGAATGTATCAAATGTCACAGATATGAGCTGGATGTTTTCTGAAGCCTCCTCCTTCAATCAGCCGCTGGAAAAGTGGAATGTATCAAATGTCACAAATATGATAGGGATGTTTTCTGAAGCCTCCTCCTTCAATCAGCCGCTGGAAAAGTGGAATGTGTCAAATGTCATATATATGATAGGGATGTTTTCTGAAGCCTCCTCCTTCAATCAGCCGCTGGAAAAGTGGGATGTGTCAAAGGTCACAGATATGAACAGAATATTTCAGGATGCTCGCGACTTCAATCAGCCGCTTGAAAAGTGGAATGTGTCGAATGTTACAAATATGAGCGAAATGTTTCATTGTGCCTCCTCCTTCAATCAGCCGCTGGAAAAGTGGAATGTCTCAAAGGTCACAGATATGAGAGAAATGTTTAATGGTGCCTCCTCCTTCAATCAACCGCTGGAAAAGTGGGATGTATCAAATGTCGAAGATATGAGAAAAATGTTTAAAGGCGCATCAAAGTTTAGTTATTATCCTAAATCCTGGGTTGTGCCAGAAAAAAGCGAAGATATGTTTACAGGAACAAAAGTAGAAGACAAAGCAAAGAAGAAGCCGTTAAAAAGAAGATAGAGGAGAAGAATAAGATGATGGTTGTGAATAAGATGATAGTTTGTAATGATAATTGTGAAGGATTCACGAGCCGTATGCGCTGAAGGCCCGGCCCCTTCTAAATCTCCCCCGCGGGGGAGACTTTGAATCTTTGACCGGTAGTGCGCATAGGCGAGTGGCGGAGGCCGTATGCGCGTGCGCATAGGCCGGAGACAATAAGATCGTCAAAGTGGGGGGTAAATTTTGAGAACAATTGGTGGAAGATATAGCGGTGGTGGAATAAAAAAAGTATAAACGCCGCGTATCACGAGAGTGATAGCGGCGTTCGGGCGGCGGCGTATTTGCCAACGGCAAATAGCCGCGCTAACGAGAACCGGAATAGGTTAAGATCTTAATCTCAAGTATAATATTCGATCTTAATTTTTGCTTTCAGTTCGTCAGGAAGCCAATGATCATCCTTGATGTGCTTTGAACGTATGATGATCCTGCGCAGGCCTGTGCAGCCGAGAAAGGCTTCATCATCAATGTATTCCACGTTTTCCGGGATTTCGATCTCCTTTAGACTGCAGCAGCGTTGAAAAGCATGATCCCAGATGGCTGTCAGCGAAGACGGAAGAACGATTCGGCAAAGATTTATATTATCGATTAGCGCACTGTTGTTCAGTTCGGTCACGCCCTCCGGAATAACCAGTTCTTTCAGCTTTGCATTACCGCCAACAGCAGCATAATCCAGCTGGGTAAAGCCAGGCGGAAGGATCAACGCTTTTAAGCGAGAACAGTTGCAGATCGACTCATAACCCAGATAATTTATCCGTGACGGGAGCGTCAGTCGTTCCATATTTTCACAGCAGAAAAAGGCATAGGACGGGATTCCTTCCACAGTCTCTGGTATTACAAGTTCCTCAATATGATTACAGAAGCTGAAGACTCCACTTCCAAGGGTCCGGAGTGATTTCGGAAGCGCTACTCTGTGAAGATAGTTCGTATGTGCAAAAGCGTCTCCTGCAATCTCAGTTACAGTCTCGGGCACCTGATATTCCGCCATGCGCTTTGCAGAGGGATATTTGATGAGCCTTGTCATGTCCTTGCTGAAGAGAACGCCGTCTACGGATGTATAGGCAGGATTATCGGCTGCTGTCCGAATGGCGTATAGATGACTTCCGCTGCCGATATAGAGCGCCTGCTCTCCGAGCCCAGTCAAAGAAGCCGGGAGTTTTAATTCCCTCACGCCCGGTGTGTCCTGAAAAACATAATTGCCAAGGCTTTCCAGTCCATTCGGAAGATGTATCTTTGTCAATGATTCGCACTGTGAGAAGGCGGAATCACCGATTCTTTTGAGTGAAGAAGGCAGGTGGACTTCCTCCAGGCGCTTGAAATATTCAAATGCTCCGTTCGGGATCTCAAAAACACCGTCATCTATGACAAGCGTTGTGATCTGTTCTCGCCATTCCTGGCTGGTCCAATAATCAAACCTGTCTTTGAAGTCGTGTATAAAAAGCTTATTCTTTTTAATGGTATAGCTTGAACGCATTTTTTCTCATTCTTTTGGTGAGCGATATGATGCTCGTTTATGAACGGAAGGATAAGGCAGTCTATATTCGAAAACGCATCGAGATAACATTTGCCTTACCTCGCCCCCCCCCAGATTTGTACAAGTCGATTATACAATCACAGGGCAACATCATCAACGGGAAGGTTTGATGTTATCATACCCACGGTCGGTTCTTTTCTTTGGTCATGGCCGGTCGCCTATATGCTTCTCGTCGAGCAGTGCATGGAGGCCAGGTTTTTCTATATTGCGGCGAGGATGCCGTCCTCCGTAAATATGGGATTCATGCTTCTTGGTATCATATACCATTTCTGTCTGCACAACCAGATGCCTCCGGTACATGATACTGCGCCGCAGCCGCACAAAAAATCCCTCGCTATTCGCACAAAGGCGAGTTATGATGCGAGGTGGATAAACAGTGGGTGTTCCACTGTCAAGAAACGGAGATGAGCCATGTTGCTGGAGCGCTTTTTACCGATTGGAATTCAGACATTTGAAGATATCCGCGATCGCAATGCGGTTTACGTCGATAAAACCGATTTGATTTATCGAATGGTGAAATCAGGTAAGTACTATTTTCTTTCGCGTCCGAGGCGTTTTGGCAAATCTTTGCTCGTATCGACATTGCGGTCATATTTCGAAGGGCGCAAGGATCTTTTTGAAGGCCTGGCGATTGAGCAGCTTGAAAAAGATTGGGTGCAATACCCGGTGCTGCATTTTTCGCTAAGTCTGATGCGGATTACTGCGGTTGATGATCTCGGTGTTCTGTTAGACAGCATTCTGAGGGATTACGAAAAAATCTATGGAACTGATGCGGGCACAGCTAAGACGGGATACGGCATCCGAATGAAAGATCTGGTATTGCGTGCTCATGCGCAAACAGGTCAAAAAGTCGTGCTGCTTTTTGATGAATACGATGCGCCGATTTTGGATACCATGCATGATGAAAAGCTCATGGAATCTGTTCGCCAGAAGTTGCGACAATTTTACAGCCCCATCAAGGATCTGGACAGCAAACTGCAGTTTGTATTTATCACAGGCATCAGCAAATTCAGCCAATTGAGTATATTTAGCGAACTCAATAATCTGAAGACGATTACGATGGATAATGAGTATGCGGCGGTTTGTGGTTTTACACGGGATGAAATCGTCACACAACTTGCCCCCGAAGTCGAGAATCTGGCCAAAGCCATGAATGTCTCGGTGAATACGGCTTTATTGCGTATAAAACGCAAATACGATGGCTATCATTTTACTAAAAATTGCCCTGATATTTACAATCCATTCAGTTTGTTGAACTGCATGGCTGACAAGGAATTATATAATTATTGGTTTTCGACGGGCACGCCGACGCATTTAACAAAACTTTTAAGTCAATATATATTACGTCCCGAAGAACTGGAAGGTTTTAATGCAAGTGAGATGGATTTCTATGTCCCCGTGGAACATGCCGAGACACCGATCCCTGTATTGTACCAAAGCGGCTATGTGACGATTAAATCCTATCGAAGTGGTATCTATACATTGGGATTTCCAAATGAGGAAGTCCGCGTAAGCTTTATTAAAGGTCTGGCGCCATATTATACAGGACAAACTATAACAGGAAACAATTCATTTCTAATACGGCTTATGACTTCACTCAATGATGGTGATGTTGATAGAGCCATGACGCTTTTACGTTCATTTTATAGTTCGATTCCATACAATGCCGAAAAACAGGACGAAGATCACTATAAAACCATATTTTATCTCATTTTTACGCTGGCATCTGAATATTCGGTGCGCACAGAACAATGCAGTGCCGCCGGTCGTTGTGATGCATTGATAGAAACAGAAGATACCATCTATGTATTTGAATTTAAACTCGATGGTACGGCTGAAGAAGCGCTCAAGCAAATCGACGATAAAGGCTATGCGATTCAATACGAAGCCGGCGACAAGAAGGTCGTTAAAGTCGGCGTGAATTTTGAGAATGATAAACGAACGATAGAACGCTGGGTGATTGCAGAATAGCAAAGCAGCCGCACGCGTATTTGCAAGCGGCAAATCGCGTGCGGCAAGAGGGCGTAGCGAGCTGTGGAGACGTTCTATGGAACGTCTCTCAGCGAGTTAGCCCAAAACGCAGGACGTATCGGCGCAGCCGATAGCCCGCGCCCTGCAAAAAATCCTCGCCATTGGTATAAAAGCTAGTTATGGTGCGAGGGAACAAGCAAGGGCGAGCCCCTTGGTCGGACGGAGGATTGTCATGGAAGAACGATTTTTTCCGCTTGGAATTCAGACATTTGAAGATATTCGCGATCGCCATGCGATATACGTCGACAAGACCGGTCTGGTGTACCGGATGGTGACTACGGGCAAGTATTACTTTCTTTCGCGTCCGCGGCGCTTTGGCAAATCTTTACTCGTTTCGACGCTTCGATCGTATTTCGAGGGGCGCAAAGACCTTTTTGAAGGTCTGGCGATGGCGCAGCTCGAAAAAGACTGGATTCAATATCCCGTGCTGCATTTTTCGCTCAGTATGAAGCGGATCACCAGTGTTGAAGGATTGGGAAATTTGCTCGATTATCTGCTGAGTGAAATGGAACAGGTTTACGGTCGCGGCAATGCGACGGATGGTGAATATGGTCTTCGCATGGCAAATCTGGTGCAGCGTGCGCATGCACAGACGGGTAAAAAAGTCGTACTCCTTTTCGACGAATACGATGCGCCGATTCTGGATACCATGCATGATGAAAAGCTGATGGCTTCCGTACGTCAGAAGTTGCGCGATTTTTACAGTCCCATCAAGGATTTGGACAACAAACTACAATTTGTTTTTATTACCGGCATCAGTAAATTCAGCCAATTGAGTATATTCAGTGAACTGAATAATCTGACGACGATTACGATGAATAGTGAATATGCGGCGATATGCGGTTTTACGCGCGATGAAATTGTGACGCAACTTGCACCCGAGGTCGAGAATCTGGCCAAAGCGATGAATGTCTCTGTAAACACTGCTTTATCGCGTATAAAGCGCAAATACGATGGTTATCATTTTTGCGAAACCTCACCGGATATCTACAATCC
>JAEEGL012962145.1_pt1 | contig 46687 bp, 42 predicted proteins | sample 9134231 | NCBI WGS metagenome assembly JAEEGL01 (sample SAMN16246548, study PRJNA631951) | gut metagenome | biome: gut microbiome; feature: rumen; material: fiber-attached | host: Bos | place: Iran: Karaj | collected 2018-10
CACCACACGACGGACAAGGCGGGTCATCCCAAGATTTCGGAAGGGTCTGTCCCTTTGAATCACGATCTTATGGCGCACGTCATCTCCTCCCGCTCTTCGGCTTCGGCGCTGGGGGCACCGGTTTCTTATCGGGTCGTGCGCTCTCCGGCTTTCTGTTTTCATACCTGTCGTACGCCTCTATGATCCGCTGCACCAGCACATGGCGCACCACGTCCGAGCCCGTGAGCCGGCAGACGGCGACATCCTCTACTCCCTCAAGAACTCGCATGGCCTCTTTCAGACCGCTCTGCTTGTCAGCAGGAAGATCGATCTGAGTCACATCGCCGGTGATAACGATCTTGGATCCGAAACCCAAGCGGGTGAGGAACATCTTCATCTGTTCCCTGGAGGTGTTCTGCGCCTCGTCGAGGATGATGAAGGAATCGTCCAGCGTCCGTCCGCGCATATAGGCCAGAGGTGCTACTTCGATGTTGCCGCGCTCCACATACTTCTGATAGGACTCTGTGCCCAGCATCTCGAAGAGCGCGTCATAAAGAGGTCTCAAATAGGGATCCACCTTGCTCTGAAGATCTCCAGGCAGGAATCCCAGGCGTTCTCCCGCTTCCACAGCGGGCCGTGTGAGAATGATACGGTTTACCGTCTTGCTGCGGAACGCGGCTACAGCAGCCGCCACGGCAAGATACGTTTTGCCTGTTCCGGCCGGTCCGATACCCAAGGTCACGGTATTTTTCGCGATGGCTTCCACATACTTCTTCTGGCCGATTGTCTTCGCCTTCACAGGCTTCCCTTTAGAAGTGATGCACACCACGTCTCTGGCGAGATCCCCGATCTTCTCGTCCTGGCCGGAGCGAACGAGGCCCATGACATACCGCACACTCTGCTCGTCAATGGTCTCTCCCTTGGCTGCAAGTGCCAAAAGCCCCTCCACAGTCTTCATCGCCAGCATCACGTTTTCCCCGTCGCCTGAAACCTTCAGTTCCGAATCCCGATCCGTGATGTGTACATCCAGTTCACTCTCTATCAGTCGCAGGTTCTCGTCAAAAGAGCCAAATACGCTGATCACATGTTCCATCCGATCTACACTCATGATCTGTTCCGTCATGCTGTTCGCTCCTCTACCTTCCTCTTGTACATCAAGACACAGCTGTTCCCTGCGGTCTCGTCATTCCTCGACATACTATCTATTTTGATTGTAACATATTTACAACCATGATTTCCACTGTCAAATTCCAAATTCTGTTTTAGTCACCACACATGGTGCACCGATCGCTCCGGGCTTCCGATCAAATCGGGGTGATTGGCAACGCAGCTGGTTCCCGGTGCACGGAGCAGGTGTTCGAGACAGCATCACTGACCGGGATGAATCCGATCCCCTGATAATCGAGGTCCTCTGCCCCCTTTCTTTTCTCCTCTGTCTTCCAGAAAAAAAGCTGGAAAACCAGATAAAAAGCGGCTATAATGGATGCGGTAGAGATCTATTTCACGCTTTGGAGGTCGTCATGCTCTATCGAGAGGACATTGAACGTCGCTGCGAATACTGCAGATTCTGTCGCCCGCTGGGTGATGGCGAGGGCGTATGTGAACGCCGCGGCATCATCAGCACTTCCGGCTGCTGCCGTCATTTTCGGTACGATCCCCTGCGGCGGGTCCCTGAACGTCCGGCTGTCATCGTTCCCCGCGCGCATGAAGAGGAGGATTTTTCCCTGTAACGACATTTCCAAAAACCGATTTTTTGGTTGCCTTTTCCATTTTGAAAGAATATAATGAGGGAGACTTGACTGGAAGGGAGCATAGAGCATGGACCTCACGCGGGATTATATTGATGGATTGAGCTTCACTGTCAAAAAAGACAAGTATTATATGGGCAATGAGGTGGATGAAGCTCTGGACAACATTGCTGCCGGTGTAGACGATCTGCATCGTCAGTTGGGCGAGTACAGACTGCGGGAAGATAAGATGAAAAATATCATCATCCGTTATCAGACCGCGGAGAAACAGCATCAGGCAATGGCGCAGAATTTCAGCGACCTCCAGGCCCGTGCAAACGCCTCTGCCCTGCAGAATCAGCAGCTTCAGGCACAGCTTGCCGCCTCTGAAGAACAGTGCCGTGAACTGGAGGCCAAGGTACATGAGCTCGAGGACAATCCTTCCGGCACAGTTGCCCCAGCCTCTCAAGCCATTGATCCCGAACAGTTGCGGCTCGCCGCTCAGGCGGAGCGTTCTCTCGCCGAATACCGTGCCACCCGGGAGAACCTCATTGCGGAACTCACCGGGCTCCAGACCAAGCGGGATTCCCTGCAAAGAGAGATTGAGCAGATCGCTGCAGAGGCCGCTGAGCGGATCCGCGCTCTGGCAAAGAACTGAAGTATAAATAACATCGAATCACCGCTCCGCAATCTGGATGGATTGCGGAGCGGTGATTGCGTTCGTTGTAATTCCATTCGGAAAATGGTAGATCTTGCATTCCCGTTTTGTTTCCGATTCCGTCTGTTGAGGACGGCACCATTTAGGTCCCCTGATCCCCAACCTGCTGCTCAAACGGCAAGATCTTGTCATTCTCGCTGCTCACTGAAGAACCATGGCGTTTTTGAAGACCGGGTCGTTGTTCATTTGCCGTCTTCCTTTTCCAAGGGGAACTGATACCCCGGACATTGTACGAACCGGAACTCTGTATCGTCTCCAAGGGCAGTATCACACACTGCAAGGGTCAGTGTACGGAACCATGTCGGGAACATGGCGCCGCAATCTGCCGCACCGTACAGCTGAGGGTGACCGTATTCAAAGGGTCGTCCACGGTAAAAGACCATTCCGCCGTCCGGCATGCGGTTTTCTGCCACCCGGCGCCGTCCCATGCGGATGGCGCTCAGGATATTCTCTCCTTTGATCTCGCCCCGCATAAGCATGCGGCATAGGGGATCGAGACTGTCGATATCCTCACATGCACTGGACTGCCATGGATCCTCCGGATTGTGTGAGCCCTGTCCGAAGCCTCCCAATGGGTTCTGGGTCCGCAAGATCTGTGAGGCCGCTGATACAGCGTAAGGGATCTGCCTGCCTTCGTAAAAAAACACGGCCCACCAGTGATAGGCTCCCTGCACGCTGTTGGAAAGGGCAACGGGGTTGGAGAGGTCGGCTTCGCCCCAGAGGCCGGATTCCGGATCCACCCGGTGGGTGGAGAGCCAGTCGAGGATCATGTCCACAGCCCGGCCAGCGCGGTCATCTGCGTGAAAATCTCGGGAATACTGAAGGAGATTCGCCACGTTCATAATCTCATTGCCGGAATCGGCAACGCCATCCCCCCAGTCCCGCGCCTCCAGCCAGGGAAAAAGGAAATCCGGATCCTTCCACGGATCCACAAAAGTGATTTCCCGCTCTGCCGTTCCTCCAAGACAGGCCATGGCTTCCAGCACGTGGCACGTGAGATGCGGTCTCCCGCACCAGAGAGGATCCCCCGCGTACCAGCCTGTGCCGTAGATCACTGGATCACGAAAAAGGCCGTCCAGTTCCTGGTAAGACTGTAGATAGCGGAGCCATTCGTCCCGCTCCTCGATCTCGTCCTTCAGAAGATGCCGCGTCATGGCCGCATAGGCAGAGGCATAGAGCACCGGTTCCGTCGTGAGGGAGCTGTACCGATACCTGCCCGGCTGCCCGAGCTCATTGCTCTTCAGAAACTGCAGTGTCTGTCGGCGTTCCTCCTGAGTCATGGGATCGACTCCTTTTCGTAATCGGTTTTCCGTGCTTTCCCCCATGATAATGCGCCGCCATCCCGCTGTCAATGCTGAAAGGAATTGTATTCCGGCACTGTTAGTGGTATCATTTGATTCAGTACACAGGAACGGAGATGACCCTATGGATTATCTGAAATTTGAACTTCACGCCCACACAGGCAACGTTTCACGCTGTGGGAAGGTCCCCGCACCGAATCTGGTCCGTCTTTATAAGGAGGCGGGCTACTGCGGCATGATCATTACGGATCATATCAACCCATACACGTTTGAGGGGCTTGACCTTCCCACTTGGGAAGATAAGGCCGAATACTTTCTCACAGGATATCGCAGCGCCCTTGCTGCTGCAGGAGACGACTTTTCCGTTTTTCTAGGTGCAGAAATGCATTTTTATGAATCCTCCAATGACTATCTGGTCTTCGGCATCACGGAAGAGCTTCTGAAAGACGGGCTGGATAACGATTTTCTCAACTGGGGCATCGTCCGATTCTCTGCTTTCTGCAGGGAGCATGGTCTTCTGCTCATCCAGGCTCACCCCTTCCGCAAAGACATGGTGATCATCGATCCGGATCTGGTAGACGGATACGAGGTCGTAAACGCGCATCCCCGTCATGACTCCAGAAACTACATCGCCGAAGCCTGGGCCAAGCGGTTCGGCAAGCTCATGACCGCCGGATCGGACGCCCATCAGGCGGTGGATGCGGCTCGTTCCGGGATCCTTTTGGATCATCGTCCACTTTCCTTGGAGGAAATCGTTCAGGAGATCCGGGGGGGTGCTCGTCTGATCCGCCGTGATGATTTCATTTAGTGGCAATTCTTGTCTCATACCACAACAGGACTCCCGGGACGGTCGTCCCGGGAGTCCTGTTGTGATGTAATCTGGTCAGAGTTCCAGGAGGCAGACAGGCTGTTCGAACCCTGTGACTCTCCCGATAGGCTCCAGAGAACCGGTCTCCGGATCTCTGGCGAACACGCAGACATCACCGGAGCGTTGCCCAGCCGCCAGCAGATGCAGCCCGTCACGAGTGATCAGAAAGTCTCTGGGCTGCTCCACTCCCGAAGAAACGGTGCCGATCCTCGTTGGGATGCGGTCATCTCCGATGCGGAAGATATCAAGATTTCCGTCCCAACGGCAGGAGGTATACAGAAAACGGGCATCCGGGGAAACCTTCACTGCAGCGCCCTCCCGGTCGATTTTCGGAAGCTCCGGCCGGATTTCCCTGCAATCCAGCAGGGACAGGCCGCGATCTTCCTCCCAGCCCAGCGTTGCGATCATGTAGCCCATTTCCGTGACCACATAGAGACAATCCTCTGCCGGGTGCCACGCCTGCTGTCTGGGACCGGTACCGCCCGGGAGACGAAGGCTCATCTCTGGATTCTCCCGCAGTTCACCTGTATCAGGATCCAGATCCAGGCACAGAACCTCATCAGTTCCCAGATCGCAGGCGATTACGTGTTTCCCGTCGGGAGCCGGCGTTATGCTGTGCCCGTGCGAACGAGTCTGTCGTCCGGGGAACGGTCCGCTGCCTTCATGAAGGATGCGCCCTTCCCCTTGCTCCAGAGCGCCGTCTGATCCCACAGCAGTCGAACCGATGTAACCCGTACTGTAGCTGATACGGAAGAGATGCTTCCCATCCCGGGAAATCGACAGATGCGCCAGAACCGGCTCCATGCCCCCCACACGGTTGAGCAGAGTCAGCCGGCCATCCCGAAGGCGAAATGCATGGAGCATCCCGCTTCCGGATGTCTCGGATAGCGCATAGATTAAGTCTTCCCTCCTGCACAGATAACTGGATTTGTCCGCACAGTCCGCGAGCTCCGGTGAAGTGAACGTGTTGTGCAGAAAGTCACAGGCAAATTTCCATATCCCCTGCCGTTCACCCTTTCCGTATGTCCCAACAAAAAACTCCGAAATGCCAGCCATAAGCGTGCCTCCCGCCGCCCGAAGGCGATTTATTATCCGCGTTTCCATTTTACCCTTTTTCTGCCGGAAATGCAATTGATAGGAATTTATTCATTCAAATTGCGAAACTGCCCCACAAATTGATAACATAAGCCTTCATTTTAAGATTTGTTGCTTTCTGCTAAAATTGGTTTTTCTTGCGCTCTTCTTTTCGATTCCGGCCTTGTACAGGGGCCGTCAGAAACGGCAATAGATCCATCCGGATCAAGGATACATTCTAATCCGCCGGAACGTCGTTCCTGATCCAGCAGCCTGTTCCGCCTCTTTCCGGTACCGACCGGGAGGTTAGACCCCTTCACCAAACTTCCTTCTGGTACTCGATCGGGTCATCATAAGGCGCTTTTCTTCCCGTCATAACGTCGAACAGATCCTGAGAACTGACCCTTATGGCCTCCGCCATGTGCGGATACGGCCGGTTGCAGCAGTCGATGATGCCGTGGGCAAAGTGTTCGCCGTCGAAACGTCCCATCAGGGTCTGATTGTTATACTCGAAATAATGGACACCGACACAGTTCGGGTCGGCTGCACAGATCTCGCAATAGCGTCGATATGCCTTGCCGCGTTCTTCCGGGCTGACGGCACTGACGAGAGCCGTGCGGAACATGCCGCTGTCACCGCCGAAGTGCCATTCGCCGATCAGTAACGGTTTCCCGGTCGTGCGGTCCAGTTTGAGACTTTCTTCCGGCTTTTTGCTGTAACAGTTGAACGAAATGACATCGAAGGCCCTGCAGCTCTTCAGGATTTTTTCGTTGAAATTCGAATAGCGCATCCCCATGCACAAATGGTGCGGCGATACCGTCCTGCAGGCCTCCATAGGGATACGTCCGAAGCCGTCAATAAGGATCTGCTCGTATTCGTCCAGATCGCTCCAGCCCTTTTCAGAAAGCGTTGTATCACGGCCGAGCGGCTCGAGCAGTCTTTCGAAGGAATCCAGCTTCAGTCCCCATGCGGCGTTCAGTGCGTCAATGCTGCCGTAACGCGCTTTCAGCCATTTCATCATATGCTCACGGCTCTTCAGAGGCCTGTTATTTACCAGCAGTTCCCAGGCGATGTTGCAGTTGATCTGGAACATCCATTCCGGTTCGTTGTGCAGAAAGTAGCCGATCAGGTTGTGATTCTGCGCATGGGGTCCCAACTCGTTCCTCGCGTATATCGCGGCGTTATCCGCATACTCCGGCGAATATACATCCGGGAAATCACGAAAGATGAAGTCCTTCGTGATCGGGAACCGTTTGAGCGTCACGACATACGGCAGATTCGACATGCGCAGGAAGTCCTCACAGCGCTCGTCGGTAAAGTTGACGATGCCGACCCCCGTTGTGTTAATGCCCCACTCGTGGAAACGGTGAGTCGTGATCCGCCGCCAGGCTTCCCACCACTCTTTCCCGAAAACGCGGATCATATTGCCGCGGGCCGGATTATACATCCAGTCGTTCGAATGCTCCGTCACTCCATGACGCTTCACATACTCAGCGATGAGACCGGGATGGGTGAACGCATCGGCATACTTGGGATCATCCGGGGATGGCGCGTTTCGATAAAACCTTTCCATACCCGTATACCAGCCGAACTCGCCCATTCGTGTACCGTAGCACAACCCATGCGAAAAGAACGCGTATCCGTCCGGGTCTACCAGCCACCATCTCTTTCCGTCATGTTGTACCCGGAACCAGCCGGTAGGCTCGAACCGTTTCTCCAGAAAGCCGCCCCAGCGGCTGCGGTTCGGAAACAGGCTGTCATGGGCCGTCGCCTCTTCGTATTCCTCCCGCAGACGCGTCTCCATCTCCTCGAAGGAACGGGTCTTGGTCGGCCAGTCATGACCGATCAACTGCCCCATCTCATCGACGATCGGCCCATCCGGCTCGATCCCGCCAGGCTGTTCCTCGCCGATCCAGACTTTTCCGAGCTTGGCGCTCATAAAGTCCTTGCCCTTCTTCACAGAGATCTCGATGCGCACCACATCCTTTGGATCCATCGGCAGCCCGAACACGTGCCCTTTGTAGGAACCGGGAAAGACCTCTCGGAAGAAACGCCTGTTCCATATCTCATCGATCCGCATGCGAAAACTGACCTTTACGTTCGGCAGAAGTTCCTGGTCGATCACCAGGTCACGGCCGGACTCATCCAAGAAAGCCACCTGCATCCGCACGGAAGAGAACTGATTTACGCGCAGATCTGCGCAGAACCAGTTCTCTTCCTTCCACAGATCCGTCTGCGGACGGTCGAATGCGACTTTCAGCGGATCGTCTTTCTGCCCTGTCGTCGCTCCATCCGGGACGAAATCGATTTCTCCATCATAGATCACATATTCCATGCCGTTCACCCTTTCCGTACTTCCCAACAATAAACACCGAAACGCCAGCACTAAGGATGCCCGCCACTGAAGACGTTTTCTTATCTTGAGTTCAATTCTATCCTTTCTCTGACGGGAATGCAACTGATTGAAATGCATCCAAATTGCGAAACAGAACCGCAAAATGGGAAAAAATGGCCTCAAGGGTATTTGTAAAGATTTGTTGCTTTTTGCTAAACGCGGCTTGTTCGTGCAATATTTCAGTTGTTTTGGCATAATTTTGAAGAGAATACTCCGGAATTGTTTCTTTACATGACAGACCGTTGTAAGTTTAAACAATTTTGTGCTTGCAAAAGCCAGATTTCGATGGTAATATTACTGATATAGCGTGGGAGCGTATAGAAAAGGAGGGGTACCATGCGAAAATTCTATAAGCAGTACAATGCCTGGATTTACGTAGCACCGGCGCTGATCCTTTATACCATCTTCTCGATTGCGCCGTTGCCTGTTCTGATCCGGACCGCCCTGTACGAGCACAATTCCATCAAGGTTGTGCGTTTTGTGGGGCTTGAGAACTTCATTGGCGTTTTCCACGACAAATTGTTCTGGACTTCCCATTACAACACGTACTTCATGCTAGCTGTCACACTTTTCATCAGCTTGCCCCTCTGCCTGCTGATGGCGCTGCTGCTGGACCGCACAAAGGGCTGGGTCCGCGGCGTGTTCAAGTTCGGCGCTGTGCTCCCCAGCGTTCTGAGCATCTCTGTCATCGGCCAGCTTTACAAGGGCTTCCTGGATGCTGACAAGGGCATCATCAACAACATTCTCAAAGCCGTTGGGCTGGACAGCTGGGCGCTCTCATGGCTGGCAAGATCCGATACCGCTATTTACGCTATCGCCTTTATCGGGTTGATATTCGGCGGCGGCATCACGATCATCTTGTTCTATGCCGGTATCAAAGCCATACCCCCGCAGTACTATGAGGCTGCCAGCATCGACGGTGCAAACTTCTGGCAGGCCAGCTGGAAGATCACGATCCCCATGCTGCAGGACATCATGAAGTACATCCTGATCACCAGCGTGGTCGGCTCGCTGACCTCTTGGGAACTGATTCAGTGCTTGACCGGCGGCGGCCCGAGCAAATCCACCTACACGGTCATGTACTACATCAAGGTCGTCGGTTTCCAGGACTACAACTTCGGGTACGCCTGCGCAGCCGCCTTCGTCTTCTTTATCGAATGTGTGCTCATCGCCTTCATCGTGAACAAGCTCACCGATAAAGAGCCGCTGGAATTCTAAGGGAGGTGCAGAAGGATGTTCTTTAAGAAACTCGGTTATCAGACCGGTAAGTTCGCGCGTGCGGTCTTCCTCCTGCTGAAAGCGGTCATCTGCCTCTACCCCATCTACTGGATGATCACCCTCTCCTTCAAGACGGAGCAGGAAGCCGCCTACAACGTGTACTCTTTCCCGAAGCACCTGCTTGAGGTCGGGTTTACCAACTACAAGTACGTTCTGGAACACTTGAACTACTGGAATGGCATGAAGAACTCCCTGATCTACTCCGTGTTTATCACAGTGTTCACCGCGCTCTTCGCCGTCACCGCCGCCTACGCCCTCACGCGTATGCGGTTCAAGTTCGCCGATCTCATTTACAAGTATTTCCTCATCGGTTTGGCTCTCCCCGGCATGTGCCTCATCGTCCCCGTCTTCATGATCCTGAAGTTCATGGGACTCACCGGTACCCGCTGGGCGCTTCTCATCCTGGGCTGCGCGGCTGCCGCCGGCGGCGCCCTTCTCATGGTGGCATACATGCGGTCGGTACCGTATGAATTGGAAGAAGCCGCAGCCATCGACGGATGCAACATCCACAGGGCTTTCATCAGCATCATGTTCCCCATCTTCAAGCCCGCTTTGGCTACCCGTGCCATGCTGGACTTCCTGCGGATGTGGAACGAGTTCGGCTACTCCTCCATTCTCTGTATGAAGCAGACGATACGACCGATGGTCATGGAGACACAGACGTTTTTCTCTGCCATTTACGCGAAGAACTGGGCAAACATCGGCACTGCCGTGGTCCTCTCCGCCGGCCCTGCCATTCTTGTCTACAGCTTCGCCAACAAGGGTATTGAAAACGCCCTTACAGCCGGCGCCATCCTGAAGTAATCCTTTTCTGCTCTCCCAGACCGGGTGGTCGTTGACCTCCCGGTCTTCTTATACCACGCAAACATGTTCCACGAATAAAATTAACGGCGCGATCCCAACGGGACCGTGCCGTTTTTTGATTCTAGGTGGATCAGTTGTTCGCTCGGAAGAGCGCGACTTCCTCTGCTGTCGGCAGCGCCTCCATGGCACCCTTGCGACGTACGCACAGAGATCCGGCCACGGCCCCCCGCTCCATGGCCTCCCGAACCACCTCCGGCGTGAGAGCATCGGCTTCCAGCACTGCGGACAGGAATGCTCCCCAGAAGGCGTCCCCCGCTCCTGTGGCATCCACACAGTCTGCCGGTACCACGGGAACGGAAATCACATCGGAACCCAGCCAGCATTTCGCTCCATCACCACCGAGCGTCTCCACGATGGCGCGGATCCCATACTTCTCCATGAGTGCGGGGAACGCGGCCTCGCCGCCTAGCATGGCGGCCTCACTGTCGGAGACCTTCAGAAGATCCACATCGCCCAAGACTTCATAGACCGCCCGTATCGCAGCGTCTGCATCCCCGTCCCACATGACGTCCCGGTAATTGAGGTCGAACGAAACGAGCTTTCCGGCCTCGTGGGCCCGGCGGAGAATCGTTTTCGTGGCGGAAGCGGCGCTTCCCTTGGAAAGTGAACAGGAACCAGCGTGGACGGCCCTTGCAAACTCCAGGGTCTCCTGCGGCAGGTCCTCACTCTTGAGGAACATATCGGCGCCGGGCTTCCGTGCAAATGTAAAGCTCCGATCCCCATTCTCGTCGAGGCTCACAAATGCCATAGTAGTACACGCCTCTTTGACCCCCTCAGTACACAGCGGAGTTACCCCGTTCTCCCTAAGGGTACGCAGAAGCAGAACTCCGAAATCATCGTCTCCCACCCTGCCGCAGAAGGCGGTCTTCACTCCCATGCGAGCTGCAGAAACGGCGCAGTTTGCCGGCGCCCCGCCCGGCTTTGCAAGATAGGTCTGCGGGGAGTCTCCGGGGAGAAAATCGATGAGCGCCTCGCCCACAGAGATGAGGTCATATTTCGGAACCGTATCAAATCGGTACGCTGTCACAGAAACGAATGGTTTTCCGGCTGGCAGCACAGAGGACGGAAAGGCCGGCTTATTCGGTGCATCTGGGGGGAACTGTGTCTCAAAACACACGCCGGTGCGCTGTTCCAGCTTCTGGCCGAATCGATCGGTCGCAGTGCCGTCCAGAAAGTTTCCTGTATACATCTGCATGGCAGGCAGATCCGTTTTCACTGTCATGCGACGTCCGCTCTCCGGATCAAAGAGGACCGCTGCCGTGCGGTAACCCTCCCCGTCCACCATCCAGTTGTGGTCGTAGCCGTTGCCGAACCTAAGCTGTGCATAGTCCGCCGCGATATCCTGGCCGATCTGCTTCATTTTGCGGAAGTCCATGGGCGTCCCTTCCACAGGCTGGATCGTCCCATAGGGGATGGAGTCCTCATCGGCGGGAGTAAACGCTGAACTGAAAAGCCGAACATGCTGCGACAGCACAGATTGTCCGCCCATTTTCCCGGAGAGGTTGAAATAGGTGTGGTTCGTTGGGTTGTATACAGTGTCACGGTCGCTCACTGCGTCGTAACGGATCTGGAGTTCCGAGTCCTCCGTGAGAGTATAGGTGACGCGCACGCGCATCTCGCCGGGGAAGCCCTGATCCATGTGAGGACTTCTGAGCGAAAAGGCCACGGAACTCTCGTCGCAGATCTCCGCATCCCATACGCGCATGCTCCAGCCCTGGAAGCCGCCATGCAGATTGTTGCACTGGTTGTCGTTTTTGTCCAAGTCGTAGGTCTCCCCGTTGAGGGTGAATGACGCGTTCCCGATACGATTGGCGTTCCGGCCGACACTGGCACCCAGGTAGCCGGGATTCTGTTCATACTCTCGCAAGGTCCCGTAGCCCAGTGCGACATCTTCAACTGTCCCGTCACGGTCCGGGACACGGATTCGGGTGATGCAGGCCCCGTAAGTCATCACGTCGACCTCCATGCCCGCCTGATTCGTTATCTGATAACTCTCCACCTGGTCTCCTGCTTTTGTGATGCCGAATACCTCGCTTCTGACCATGTCTTCTTCCTCCTTCTTCGTATCGTCCCGGCTTACGCCGTCATTTCCCGAACGATCTCCGCACAGCGGGCATAGATCCTTTCTGTGTCCTCTCCCACGAAGAACTCGCCGTTCTCATAGAGGATCTTTCCGGCGATCATCGTTATGCGAACGTTTTCCTTGGAACCACTGTATACCAGGTTCTTCGTGACATTCAAGACCGGCTGCATATTGGGACGGTGCAGATCAATCACCGCAAGGTCCGCCTGCTTTCCCGGGGCGATATCATCGCATTCGGAAAGGCCCATGGCAAGCGCTCCGCCCCGGACAGCCATCTCCAGCACCCTGTCCGCATCGCAGGCGGCGGCATCCTCGTTCCGCAGCTTTTGAAGGACGCAGGCGAGATACATCTCCCGGAACATATCAAGCGCGTTGTTAGAGGCCGGTCCGTCCGTACCGATGGCGAGGTTCACTCCCCTGTCCATCATCCTGGCAAGAGGTGCGATCCCGCTTGCGAGTTTCGCGTTTGAAGCCGGATTCGTTACGACCCAGGCGCCCCGCCGCTCAAAAATATCCATATCCTCGTCTGTAAACCACACGCAGTGATATCCCCCGCCGCCGTAATCAAGAAGCCCTTCCCGGTCCATAAGCGCCGTGGGAGTCATTCCGTATCGGCCGATGCACTCCTCCACCTCACGCTTCGTTTCCGAATTGTGGGCCCAGACCGGTGCATTCAGGTCGCGGCTCAGTCCGGCGAGCTGACGCATGGCGTTCAGCCCTGTGGTATATTCCGCATGGAAACCCAGTTTGTAGGAAACCAGTGGATGATACGAGTTCAGCGCCTGGTATTCTGCACGGACCGCTCCGGTATCGATAGAATCGCCGGACACGGCGCAGCAGATCACTGTGCGGAATCCGCATTCTGCGTTGGCTCGGGCGTACTCCGGACGGTGGTAATACATATCGAAAGAGGCGGTAATGCCGCTGGAAAGATACTCCAGGACGGCAAGCTTGGAAAGCCAGTAGACCCGCTCCGGATTGAGGCGTTCCTCCAGGGGAAAGACCTTGTCATAAAGCCAGCTCTGGAGGGGAAGATCGTCCGCATAAGAGCGTAGAAAGGTCATGGCCGAATGGGTATGCGCGTCTTTGAATCCTGGAATGAGCAGGTCTCCATTCAGGTCGATCTCCCGCTCAAACACCGGTTTTTCCGCCGTTTCAGGGCCGACGTAGACAATCCTGCTGCCGTCTGTCCATACCTCCTGCTCCGTCACACGGAGACCGCCGTAACATGTCAGCACCCGTCCGTGAAAAAAGCGGATCATGTCAAATCCCTCCCGAACAGTGTTCTGAAGTTCTCTTCAAAGGGCTCCCGGACGATCCCGCGCTCCGTGATGATGGCAGTGACGAGGCTATGGTCCGTGACATCGAAAGCAGGATTATAACACTTCGTCTCCGGCAGCGCCATGGGCGATGCGAACCAGAGCGTCTTGATTTCCTCCGCATCCCGTTCCTCGACCGGGATGGATGCCCCGGTGGGGCAGTTCCAGTCGATGGTGCTGGAAGGACAGAACACATAAAACGGTATCCCATAGTATCTGGCCAAAATGGCGACGCCGCTGGTGCCGATCTTGTTGGCGATATCGCCGTTCACAGCGCAGCGGTCGCAGCCTACGAAGCACGCCTGTATCTTCCCTTGGGACATCACCACAGAGGCCATATTATCACAGATCAGGGTACAGTCGATCCCTGCCTTCGTCAGTTCGTAAGAGGTGAGCCGAGCCCCCTGCATGAGAGGGCGCGTCTCGTCACAGTACGCATGCAGGCGGATCCCGCGCTCATGAGCCAGAAAGAACGTTCCCTGCCCTGTGCCATACCGGGAGGTCGCCATAGGTCCGGCGTTGCAGTGGGTGAGCACGCCGTCACCGTCCTTCACCAGCGCGAGCCCGTATTCGGAGATCGCCAGGCACATGGAGATGTCTTCCTGTCGGATCCGTTCTGCCTCCTCGCAAAGGAGTTTTCGGATCTCCGGAACGGGAAGATCCGCGCTGCGGTCCACCAGCGCCTCCATCCGGCGGAGCATGGTTCCAAGGTTCACAGCCGTCGGTCTGGAACGGTCCAGGAAGGCGGATCTCTCGAAAAAAGCACGACGGAAGCCCATATAGTCTTCGGGCATGGACTGAGCCAATACAGCCATGGAAGCGGCGGCAAAGATCCCAATGGCAGGCGCTCCGCGCACCTGCAGGCGGTAGATCGCCTCATACATCTCCTCCGGTTGTGTGAGACGAAGAAACACTGTTTTCCCCGGCAGAAGGGTCTGATCCAGGATCACAACGGCGGAACCGTCCTCTGTGAGCCGGACGCTGTCCGCGAGCGCCACCTCAGAAACGTTCATCGGTCTGCCTCCTCCGCCGCAAAGACGATCCCACGCCGCAGAAGTGCCTGGAACACCGGCGCAGCGGCGTTCGCGGCGGCGGTCACTTCCTCATGGGACAGCGGCGAGGGCGAGATTCCTGCCGCGAGGTTGGATATGCAGGAGATCCCGCAGACCCGAAGGCCCATATGCCTTGCGGCGACAGCCTCCACACCCGTGGACATGCCAACTGCGGAGACCCCGAGCGCGCGGAGCATACGGATCTCTGCAGGGGTCTCAAAGCTGGGGCCAGTGAGCTGGGCATAGACGCCCTCCCTCAATACGGCCCCGATCTCGGAAGCTGCCATCCGGAAACGCTGGCAGAGCCCGGGATCATAGACATGAGACATGTCCGGGAATCTGGGGCCCAGTTCGTCAAGATTCGGTCCGATGAGAGGATTCCGGGCAAAGGAAAGAATGTGGTCCGTGATGAGCATCAGATCTCCCGCCCGAAAGCCCTCTCCGATGCCGCCGGCAGCGTTGGTGAGAAGGAGCGTCTTCGCCCCCAGGAGCCCCATGAGGCGCACCGGCAGCACCACATCGGAGATCTCATATCCCTCATAATAGTGGATCCGTCCCTGCATGACGGCGACCTTGACCCCGTCAAGTGTCCCGAAGACGAATCGGCCCCGGTGCATGGGAACAGTGGAGACTGGGAATCCTTCGATGCTCCTGTATTCCACGACCGCTTCGGCTTGGATCTCATCGGCGAAGCCGCCGAGCCCGGAACCGAGAACGAGAGCGACTTCCGGAACGAAATCCGTCTGCAGGCGCACCTGCTCCAAGCAGTGAAGGAGTTTTTCATATCTCGGATCCATGTGCACTCCCCCTTTGAGGGAATTATACCAGTGAGCAGTCCGAAATTCAATCCCCGTGGTGGAAACGACGGTACTTACGAGAGCGGCGTGGGACAAAAGGCTCAATACTTCATTTCCAGCGCGGCAGAGGATATCGGTTTTGTCCACATTCTGTACGCGTTTTTTCTACCATTTCCGGCGAATCTGTCCTATGATAAGCTTATAGGCAATGATGCAGTCCCTTTCCCGGGTTCAGCCGGGAAGAAAGGAGTCAGACATGTCACAGAGCGAGATCCGATTCCCCCGTACAGAGGTCGGCGGGGTTTCCCTTCCCCGGATGCTCATTGGATCCAACTGGGTCGCAGGCTACAGCCACACCTCTCCCGCCGCTGATGCGCAGATCCGCAACCGGTACGCAGATCGTCACAGGGTCGCAGAGCTCATCAAGGCATATCTGGAGTATGATATCAATGCGATGATGGCCATCTTTGAGCCTGGCCCCATGCTGGACGGGATCCACGAAGCCGAGGACGCCACCGGCAAAAAGGTCATTCTGATCGACACGCCGCCCATGAACGTGAGCGACAGCCCCGCCGCACGTGCGGAGGCAGAGGCGCGCATCGCCAAATCCGCGTCTCTGGGCTGCACCTTCTGCTTCCCTCACCACTCCAGCGCAGAACAGCTGGTGAACAAAAACCTCAGCGCCTTGCCGAGACTGCCCGATTATCTTGACATGATCCGTCAGCACGGGATGATCCCCGGCCTCTCCGCACACATGCCGGAGCTGATCCTCTACTCTGACCTGAACAACTATGACGTGGAGACCTATGTACAGATCTACAACTGCATGGGTTTCCTCATGCAGGTGGAGATCGAGTACATCAACAAGGTCATCTGGGAAGCCAAAAAGCCCGTTATGACCATCAAGTCAATGGCTGCCGGCCGGTGCTCTCCTTTCGTGGGCATCACCTTCAGCTTCAGCACCATCCGCCCCTGCGACATGGTCACTCTGGGCGCCTTCGCCCCCGAAGAGGTCCACGAGGACGTAGAGATCGCCCTGGCTGCCATCGAGCATCGCCGGGCGAACATCGGCGGACGAAGCAGCCCCAATAAGACCGCAGCGCTGGGCGGCGAGATGAAGAAGGACTGACCGATGGAGTTCAGCATCAATACCATCGGGCTCTATCCCGATCTGGGTCTGGAGGAAACCGTTCGCGCGGGTCTGTCCCATGGTTACGCCACCTTTGAACAGTGGAACGTCTCCAGCGAAGGCATCGCAGAGATGGCTCGGCTGGAGAAGGCGTATCCGATCCGCTTCTCCACGGTGGCAGCCCGGGACTACATCCTGAATGTCCCCGGACATCTGCCTGACTATCTAGCATCCCTGGAACAGTATCTCCGGGAGCTTTCCGTCACTTCCTGCCGCACCGTCATCACCCAGGTGGGACAGGACACCGGCGAGGACAGGGCGAGCCAGCACGCCGCCATCGTAGACGGTCTGCGGGCAGCCGTCCCGATCCTGGAGAAGTACGGATTCGCGCTTCTTGTGGAGCCTCTCAACACCGTAAAGGATCACATCGGCTACTACCTTGATTCCTCAGAGGAGGGGTTCGCGATCATCCGTGAGGTGAACTCTCCCTGTGTCCGGCTCCTGTTCGACGTTTACCATCAGCTCCAGATGGGGGAAGACGTCATGGCGAAGATCCGGGAGAACCTCCCCCTCATCGCCCACTTCCATATCGCCGGGATCCCGGAACGGGACGAGGATCTCTGGAACGAGAAGGCCGATTACGGCCCGATCCTGACCCTTATCCGTGACAGCGGCATCAAAGCCCCGGTGGGGATCGAACTGTTCCCGAAAGCGCCGGACGGCAGCGACCGCGTTCTGGAACGTCTTCGACAGTATTTCTGAAACAGCGCTCCCTCCCCGTCCTCATGTACCGGGAGGGAGCCTTATTTTACGCAGACCCGGCAAGTACCGCATGAATCCCCAAGAAGAAAGCATGGAAGCGAGGCGGATCCGATGGATGTGAAAAAACAGGAAGCCTGGAAGCTCCTGTATTCCGATTTTTCCGGTGCGGAACGAAGTGCCGTAGAGTTCCTCAGCCGTGAGGCAGGCCGTTTTCTCATCCGCCAGCAGGGCGTTTACACCCTCTATGTGCTTCCTGTGGAACCGGAAGGATCGACGATCCCTCACAGCGCCATCATCGTCGGCACATATGACGAGAGCGTGTGCATCCGCTCCCATGTAATGAAAGATGAAATCCCGGAGAACGGTTTTCTGATCCGGGCAGTCCGGAATCCGGAGGCGGAAGAAGGCGTTCTGCTGCTGGTCACAGCTCTCCGGAAGGAAGCCCTGTTCTTCGGTGCGGCAGCGCTCATCGACCGGATGATCCCTGAACACTCGCCGGGCGGCGGCGGACAGGTCTATGCGGACCGGTTCTTCGACCGAGATCCGCCGGAGTTCTCCCTTTCGTCCGCGCCGAGAACGAAAACGCGAGGCGTTTTCGCCTGGGGGCATCCGATCAATGACTACAGGCGCTATCTTGAGGACCTCGCGCGGCAAGGACTGAACCGCGTGATCCTCTGGAACGATTATCGGCCGCTCAACGCTCCGGAGATCGTGGATTGCGCTCATCGGTACGGAATCGAACTGGTCTGGGGGTATTCCTGGGGCTGGATCGCGGGCAGCGACCGTATCTCTGACATCTCCCCCGCACGGCTCGCCGAACTCAGGCGGCAGGTCCTGCAGACTTTCGAGACGCGCTATGCCGACTGCGGCGACGGCATCTATTTCCAATCCTTCACCGAGAGGGCCGATGACACGATCGGCGAGCGCAGCATCGCAGACACGGTCACACAGTTCGTGAACGAGACCGCCGGGGAGTTGCTTTGCCGGCATCCGGATCTGAGCATCCAGTTCGGCCTACATGCCACCTCTGTCTCCCGTCGTTTGGATGCCATCGCGAATGTGGACAGGCGCGTGGAGATCACTTGGGAGGACGGCGGATCGTTCCCCTTCTCCCGCGGTGCCGTACGGGAACCCGGCACAGATGATGAGACATACGAGCGCGAGTTTCAAAACACGGTTCGTTTCACCCGGCAGATCCTCTCGCTCCGGGACAAGGACGCGCCTACCGGCATCGTATTCAAGGGTTTTGCCTTCTTGGACTGGCAGAGGTTCGCCTATCAGCGCGGTCCCTTCCTTCTCGGGGAAAACGCCCCGGAACTAACCGCCCATGACCATCGGCTTCGCAGTTCCGTATGGCGTGCTCTCTCCGCAGAATGGGTGAAAAACGGCGAGTATGCCAGAAGACTTGCGGATCTCATCGTACGGGAGAGAGGCGGTGACGTCGGGCTTTACATGGCAGGAGTCTTCGACGGCGGCGTTTACTTGCCGGAGGCGGTCTGCGCCGATCTTTTCTGGGATCCGTTCCGCCCGTATCCGGACATAGTGAGCGAAGCATTGCGAAAGCCAAACGTGAGGATAGACTGAAAAGCACCGGGCCGCTGCTGCGGCCCGGTGCTTTTATTTCAGAGGCTATTTCAGGATCTCACGTACCTTTTCCGCAAGAGCGTTTCCGAGCGCGGTATGACCGTTTTTCTCCAGATGAAGCTGATCCGTCTCACCAACAGAGGCCACGGATCCCGCGTCAAAGAACTCGCAGCCCATCTTTTCCGCCAGAGCCCGGTACAGAGGCGCCAGGGACCTGGATGTTTTGACTGAGGCTGCGCCGAACATCTCGCCGAAAACGCCCTCTTCGATACGCAGCCCCACAGGCGCGGGCGCCACCACGAGGATCTTTGTACGGTCCGGCGTGAGGCTCCGGTATGCGTCAAAAGTCTTCGCCAGTTCAAGAAGCGTCTGGAGACTCCCGGCGATATCTGAAGCGGAAAGGCGGAAACGGACCTTCATGTCGTTCGTGCCCAGCATAACGATGAGCAGATCCACCGGCATGTGGGATTCAAGCATCGGACATACATAGTCCAGTCCACGCTTCCAGCCCCCCTCGGCCGGATCCGTCTGGGAAATCGTACGGCCGTTCTGCCCCTCCTCGATCACGCGGTACTCTCCGCCCAGGCGATCCTGTAAAACGCCCGTCCAGCGTTCATGAGGACCGAAACGGCCCACTGTCACGGGATCATAGCCCCATGTGTTGGAGTCCCCAAAACAAACGATGGTCTTCATGTCATTCCTCCGATCTCCCCTAAAGCTGATCCTTCATCTCATGCAGGCGTTCGATGAGAGCGTCCACGTCCTCATCCCGGGTGGCCCAGGAGGTGCAGATGCGAACGGGAGTGCGGCCGTCCTCTCGAGGCCCCCACGGGCAGAAGGCGAAATCCCGAGCAAGTTCCCGAAGGGCCGAATCCGAAAGAAGCGCGAACTGCTGGTTCGTGGGAGAATCAAAAGGCATGGGCACTCCCAGCTCCTCCAGCGCGTCACGGATGCGGAATGCCAGAGTCACTGCACGGCCTCCCATCTCCCAGTAGAGCCCGTCCTCAAAGAGGGTCTCGAACTGGATGCCGAGCAGCCACCCCTTTGCCAGAAGCGCCCCATGCTGCTTGATGAGATATTGGAATTCCTCCTGCGGGAAGGCGCCGCAGTTCACGACAGCCTCACCGAAGAGGGCTCCGACCTTCGTCCCTCCGACAGAAAACACGTCGCAGAGCGCTGCAAATTCCGGGAACGTAAGATCGCTCTTCGGGCTCATGAGTCCGTATCCCAGCCTAGCGCCGTCCACATAAAGCGGGATCCCGCGCCGGCGGCACACTGCAGATATGGCCGTGAGCTCAGATTTCGTGTAGAGAAGCCCGTTCTCGGTGGGATAGGACAGATACACCATGCCGGGTTTCACCTGATGGGCCTTTGTCGGGTCGGCATCGTGGGCGGCGCAGAGCGCCTCGATCTGTGAAGCGGTGAGTTTCCCATCCATTGTCGGCAGAGCGAGGACCTTGTGGCCGTAGGACTCAACGGCTCCCGTCTCGTGCACCGCGATGTGACCCGCTTCCGCGGAGATCACGCCCTCATGCGGCCTAAGGCAGGCGGAGATCACCGCGGCGTTGGTCTGGGTGCCGCCCACAAGAAATCGCACCTGCGCCTCGGGGCGGCCGCTGGCGGTCCTGATCAGTTCGGCGGCCCGGTACGAGTGCTCGTCCTCACCGTATCCCGGGTTCTGGACCAAATTCTCTGAAATAATGCGCTCCAGAATCCTGGGATGCGCTCCCTCGGTGTAGTCGCACTCCAGTCTGATCATGCGTTCTCCTCGAGGATCTCGACGGCCTCGTACATCTGCACGGACGGCACGGTGAACCGGACGCGGCCGTTTTCTGCCGTGAACGGGATCTCAACGCCGCCGGCATATCGGACAGCAGCAATATGCTTCTCCGTACGTATCTCTACCGGTACGTCCCGAAGCTCAGGCATATCCTCCAGAACGGAGACCTCCCCACGACGGATCGGCTGGGCGTATGTCAGATGGAGCACATACCGGCCCTCCCTGGGCTGCCAGGTCAGACGCATGCGCCCTGCCGAGGGCATTTTTACGCTGCAGACGGGCGTATAGATTTTCCGAAGCCCCAGAAGAAACGCATCCCGGAAGAGCTGCGCTCCATCTGTGTAATAGAGTTCAGGAAGCCGGTGCGCAAAGCAGACCCGGTTCCCTTTTTGAACTGCGGCGGCATAACCGCTGGGCTCCGGACGGTATGGGGTGTTCCTGTGAGAGCAGAATCTCTCTTTGGTTCGGTCGAACCAGGGATCGTAAACGTCAGCGAGGATCGTGCCGTCCGTTGCCTTCACCCTTCCGGCGGAGGAATAACAGAAGAACGGCGAGCGCACCCAAAGATCGCCAAGCGGGTCTGCCGCACAGAAATAGTCCACGGCGTATGGAGACACTCCCTCATATCTGCACCCCGCGTCGAGGAGGAATTCTCCGTTCTTCACAAGACTCGAACCGCTGAAAAGGATCCCTCCCCGAAAGGCGCGCAGCCGGGTGACATCCTCTTCCGGAAGCACTACGCAGTCCGGGAGGATCAGGGCGTCATAACTGTCAAGATCGTCTCCCGGCAGCACCACTCGGAAATCATACTGTTTTTCCAGAAGCATCTTGGCGAGCCCTTCGTCAGAGGCGTTGTTCCCGCTGAGATAGACGCCCAGGCGGGTAGTGTCCTCCGCGCCGAAGAACCAGGGTTCATAACTCTCGTATTTCCTGTATGCCCTCCCGATGATCCTGTATGTCTCCAGATCCATTTCACCGCTGGGCGGCATCTGATCGCCGATACTGCACTTGGCGCCGTACATGCCCATGACCAGCGCCTCGTAGGTCAGTGCGTCCGGGTTCTTATAGCCTCCGAACTCGCCCCACTGGGTATGGAACTTTCCGGTCATTCCCAGATATTCCTTATCCCTGTACCGGCGCATGACACTGGCCCGGGACGCAAGTTTGTCGTAGCCGCCCCACGCCGTGGGCAGATCTTCCATCTCGAAATGGGTCTGATCGGAATGCCGGTTCGGATAATAGATCTCCGCGCCGCCCGAATTGAAGAACACCGTCGCGGAGGGATGATACTTCCGTACGATTTCGGTAACACGCCGGGCAAAAATGTGATGGGTCTCCTCATAGTTCGCGCGGTTGTCCTCAAAATTGTAGGGATCCCTGCCCATCTCCCGCATGCGGCGCATGCAGTTGTCACACCAGCATCGGCCTCCGTTCATGTACACGATATCGATAAAGATCCCGTCGACCTTTTCGTACCTGGTGCACACTTCCTCAACGAGCTCGTATTCCAGTTCCGCGTAATCGCCGCTGGGGCAAAGGAGCGCCCAGCAGGAGCAGGGACGCGGCGTATCCCCAGGAGCGTCCTCAGGCATTCCACGCAGCAGCTCGCCCTGCTCGTTCCGGATACACCACTCGGGATGCCTGGAAGCATCGTCCTCAGAAAAGCCCATCGTGATGTAGATGGGAGCGTCCACCCCGATCTCGTGGGCGGCATCCACCATCGCCCCGGTAAGGTCGAAGCCAGGATCCATAGAGGGATGCTGACGGCTGAATCTGGAAGGATAGTAGGTAAAGCCGTGGTGGCACTTCGCAAAGACCGTGATGCTGTTGAGATTTCCCAGTTTCAGAGCTTCCTGAAACTGCTTTTTGTCGAAGCGCTTTCCCACATCCGGAATATAGGGACCGGTGTGAAAATCCAGATGGACCTGCCTCGAGGGCAGTTTACGGATACCGTTTGTCATGTCCTGCCTCCCTTTTGTCGGTCAGTTTCAGTTGTAGAAGACTGGTTTGCGGTAAAACACCTTGTCAAGCTCCGCACGGTCGCCAAGGACTTCCGTGCCTGCAAAGAGCTCTCCCGTTTCAATGCCTCCCCTGCCCAGAAGCATGGCGCTGAATGCGCCGATGGAGCACCTGACATCCGGGACGCCGCCTGTGACGACGGAGGTCGCACGTCCGTCGAAGTCCACGGTAAAGGCACCGCAGTTCCTTTCGCAGCTGGGATCGCTGACCTCGATGCAGACCCTGCCTCTGCCCCTGTAAGCTGCGAGTTCCAGCGCGCGCTTCACGTTTACCACTCGGGCGGTGCCCCGGATCTCAGCCATACGGGTGACGAGTTTTCTTCCCCATCCGCCGGTGATCTCGATGAGAGGCGTGAGATCCGCGTCTCTCGGGAGCTTAATATACAGTGCGCGGGCATAATCCTTGTAGAAAGCAGCGTAAGCGAGTATGCCCCGAAGACCTGCGGGGTCGGTATACCAGAAAGCGCCGCCTGTCATGTCCAGAAGCATCGGCCGCTCACAGTCGTAATTCGTCTGATAGCAGAAGAACCCGTCCGGTTTCCCGTTCGTCCAGTGCAGGTACCCGTAGAAGCCGGAACCGAAAGGCTTGTGAGTCTCGAACCAGTCATCCCATTCCGGATCGGTCCGTACCTGTGCGAAATTCATTCCCTCGCTCCAACGGCCGTAGATCTCTCTTACGGCGGCTTTCTGCTCATCGGTGCCGACATACCGGGTGATGCTCTCGTTCGTATATGCGGGCAGATATTCTGTTGGGATCGTCCAGAAGACATTTTCGCACACCGGTTCATAGCCGAACTTCCGGTAGAAATTCGCAGTAAAGGGAGCGAGATTCGAGAGGACGACGCCACGATCGTACATTTCATTCACGAGCGCCGTGAAGAGCTTTCTCACAGCGCCGGTGCGGCGCAGTTCCGGCTCCGAACACACGTCTCCGATGTGGCCGCTCGGGACCGTGTGCCCATCGAAGCGGACAGCCTGCGGACGCATATCCAGGGACGCGGTCAGGCGCCCCTCCAGAAAGGCCCCGAGACGGAAGTAGCGGATGCCCAGCGCCTCCATGGCGCACAGCTTCTCGTCTGTCCTGACACAGGCTGCCGCCGCTTCCTCATCCGAAAGAGCCAGTTCCGGCTTGACGAGATGGAGGGACATGGCGCTGAGCCTTCCCAAAGGCAGGGCTTCTTCCCCGTAGTACTCCCGAATCTCCAGTTCCGACATGATGATTCTCCTTACTATTCTTGCCGCCTGAGTTCGGCGGTTTTCATGTTTTCATCTTACCATAGTTTCCCGGCCGATGCAAAGAGGTTTCAGGCCGCTCCGTCCGATTTCCCTTGAATCCGGCTCGCCGGTGCTGTATAATGGCCCCATCTTCCGGCGGTACGGCCGCCGCGCGACCGGGGGCACTGTTATGACCTATGTGATGTCCGATATCCACGGGATGTATGAGAAGTACGCTATGCTTTTGCACGACGCGGCATTTTCACCGGAGGATACGCTTTATATTCTGGGGAATGTGCTGGATCGTGGCCCGGACCCCTGCGGCGTACTCACGGATATGAGCTGCCGGGAAAACGTGTTCCCCATTCTTGGCGATCGGGAGTTTCGTGCTGCAGTGGCGCTGCGGAAGCTTCGGGAGGATCCGGAAGCCGGGGACGAGGCCAGCCCTCTCTCCCCCTCCGCATGGCTCCGGGAAGGAGGCGAGACGACCTGGTCCCAGTTCTCCGCTCTCTCCGAGGATGAGCAGGAAGCGCTTCTGGAATATCTGGAGGAGTTCTCCCTCTATGAGGTCGTCACCGTAGATGAACAGAAGTATATCCTCGTCCACGGGGGTCTTGGGAATTACAGCCCGGAAAAGAAGCTTTCCCAATACACTCCCGGCGAGCTGCTGTACGGTCCGAACGACTACACGAAGTCCTACTATGGAAAGTCCGTTCTGGTGACCGGCCATGTCCCGACCTTCCGGATCGGCGAAGCGTGGAGGGGACGGGTCTTTCACGGCCCCCGGCAGCTGGGGATCAACTGCGGCGCCGTAGAGGGCGGCAGGCTCGCGATGGTCTGTCTTGAGACAGGCGAGGAGTTTTACGCCTGAATCTCGACGAAGTCAGCCGCTCCCTGTTTATCTCGCTCTGCCCACTGCCTGTCGCACCTTCGAAACTGCTTGCCCTGCGGTGTCAAATCGTATAAAATATAGATCAGAAAACAGGAGGCGCCGGAACCAAATGCGTCCCCGATAACAGAAGGAGGAACTCTCATGGTAAAGAACGTCCCCGCACTTGGCTGGAACACTTGGAATACTTTCGGCACGAACATCAATGAATCTCTCATTCTGGAGTCCGCGGATATCCTTGTGAGTACCGGCCTGCGCGAAGCGGGATACGAGTACATCGTCATTGACGACTGCTGGTCGCTCCGCCAGAGGGACGAAAACGATCAGCTGGTACCTGATCCGGAGAAGTTCCCCCACGGCATGAAGTACGTGGCGGACTACGTCCACTCCAAGGGGCTCAAGTTCGGAATGTATTCCTGCGCCGGATTCATGACCTGCGGGGGCTATCCTGCCAGTTACGGCCATGAATATGACGACGCGAAGGCGTTCGCCTCCTGGGGCGTAGACTTTCTCAAGTACGACTACTGTTTCCATCCCTGCACTGTTCCCGGACACATTCTCTATAAGCGCATGGCGCTCGCACTGCAGAACTGCGGACGGGACATCCTCTTCAGCGCCTGCTCATGGGGCGCGGACGATACGAAGATCTGGATCAAGGAGACAGGGGCCAACATGTGGCGTTCCACAGGCGACATCAATGACTCCTGGGCCTCCATCAAGGATCTTGCCACGAGCCAGCTGCGCGCTCTTGAATATAACGGCATGGGTTGTTTCAACGATATGGATATGCTTGTGGTGGGTATGAACGCCAAGGGGAACGTGGGCTTTGTTGGCTGTACCCCCGAGGAATACAAAACGCACTTTGCGCTGTGGGCATTTTTAGGTTCTCCTCTCATGATCGGGTGCGACATTCGGGAGATGTCCGAAGAAACGCTCGCACTTCTCAAAAACAAAACGCTCCTGCGAATCAACCAGGACACCGCCTACCGTCAGCCGTTCTTCTGCGCGAAACTGGAGCGCAATCCCGAGAAGATCGTTCCCGGGACAGATTACTACGAGAAGTATCCTCTCGAGACCCCCATCCTCGCCCGTTTCCTGGATGACGGAACTGTGGCCATCGGCATTTTCAACCTCACCGATTCCGAAGCCACGATATGGTCCGCAACGCTTCAGCTGGATGCCATCGGTCTCGGCGAAGACACCGGCATGACTCTGGAACTCACGGACGCATTCACCGGTGAAGTCCGTAAGGTCCGTAACGGCTGTATCCACTTCCGGATCCCGAAACATGACTGCAAGGTCTTCATCGGAAAGGTCGTCCCTGCAAAGTGAGCGTCTGTCAACTCTGCGGGAGGATTCTCGACTCCGACGAGGTCGGACTGAACAAAAAACTGATTTCTCGGGCAGCCGTCACGTTTTTCTGCAAAACTCATCTGGCTGAAAAGTTCGGCTGTGACGAGGCGCTCTTGGACCTCAAGATCCGTCAGTACCGGGAGATCGGGTGTCTCCTGTTCGCCTCCTCCGATCCTTAGTGTAATGAACACCGCCGTTTGCTCTTTGCGGACGGCGGGTCTCATTTTCGTTGCGGAATCCTATTATTCGTGGTATTCTCTTGATGAAGCATTATCACTCTCTTGAAAGAAGGGAACGATATGATCTGTCCGAACTGCGGAACAGAGATTCGCGCGGGAGCCTCTTTCTGCACCCATTGCGGAACACGGCTCTCTGCGGGTCCTACACAGCCTCCTATGGCTCAGACCGATATTGAGCAGACCGTATTCTCGGAAGAAGTCATTCCTGCAGAAGGATACGTCACAACAGAGGCATCGTCTGATCCTCCAACAGAGCCTGTTATCCCGGAACAGGCCTGCTCTGGGGAACCGTCACAGGATGCGGAACAGCTTCGATTTGATGAATCTCCGCAGTACGGAGAGCAACCTCACCCCGAAACTCAGCCCCTGCAGGAGAATCAACCGGTGTACTACGGGCAGCCGGTCTATTATGAGCAGCCGCAGTACGTGGAACAGCCGCAGGGCGACGGGTCTCCGTTCCCGGCAGAGAATCCCGATGGGAAACGGAAAGGAAAGAAACGTCCGAAGGCGAAAAAGGTTCCACAGGCAGAGACTGAAGAGCCAAATGAGAAAAAACACAAAAGAGGCTGGATCTGGATCCTCGCCGCAGTTTTGGTGATCGCCGTGGGACTCACCGCCGGAATGCTTCTGGCGAGCATGGGCACACCGGCCTATCAGGCGAAAGTCCTTTGCGGCACCGCAGCGGAAGCCATGGAAGCCGGGGATATCAGTGGGGCCGTCGCTGCCTACAGCAACGCCGTTTATCTGGATCCCACTCGTGCAGAGGCATTTTACGGCCGCGGAACCGCATATCTCGCTCTGCTGCCGGCTCGGGATGCCGGAGAGGCGAATGCCTATCTGGCCCTGGCAAAAGAGGATTTTGAAACAGCCCATGCGCTAGCCCCCGAGACCTATCCCTCCCCGCTCCCCCAGGAGTATCTGGACGCGGAAGCGGAATACGGCAGTTTTACGAAGGTGGAGATCCAGAGGATCGAGCTCAGTGATGCAGACCTGGATTACGGCGCCGAGACGTATTTTTCTTATGACCTCGTCAGCGTCTCCGGCTGCAGCGCCGCGGACGCAATCAATCGCCGGATTGAAGCCCACGACCAGAGCTTCCTGAATGCCTACCTGAACGGCGCCAGGGGCCGGATCGCGAGCAGCTACGCTGCCGGATCGACGAATACCGGATCCTATGTGTGCCGCATGGAGGCAGGAACACCCTATCAGGATGACCGGTTTCTCAGCATTCCCTACGTCGTCCTCTGGCAGGTCGAAGGAGAGGATTATGAGATCCCGGTTCCGCTGAACTTTGATCTGCGCACCGGTGACGAAGTCTCCCTTGGGACCGTACTTGGCATGAACACGGAAGACGCGCGAATGGCCGTTCTCAGCGCGGCAGCGGAGACTTACGGCGACTCGCTGTCTGAAGAGAACCTGGCGCGCATTCAGGATCTCGAGTTGAATCGCCTGCGCTTCTGGTTCGATGAGGAGACTGTGTGGGTGTATGTGCAGGATGCACTTGCCACCCCCACGGTCATCTTCCAGAACCGGATGTATGAACGCTGACGGAGTTCGACATGCATACGCTCATCGAGCTGTTTGACAGAGAGCCTCTGGAGAACGCTGCTGCTCCTCTGCTCTTCCGTCCTGCAAAAATCGTGTACCTCGGCTGCAGGGATATCATGCGCGGGCGCCAGATATCGGATCTCCGCCGTTTTTTCAAGGCCGCAGGGCTGGAGGCGGAGCTGGAGTTCCTTCCCGTGGACCGGTACGACCGGGACGGGATCAGCCGCCGTGTACTGGAGGTCCTGCAGAGGAACCAAGACTGCGCATTCGATCTCACAGGAGGCTCGGAACTGCTCCTCGTGGCGGTTGGAGAACTCTCCCGCCTCATGGGGATCTCGACGCACCAGGTAAACGTGGAAAAGCAGACGGTCCTCACGATCGAGGGCCCGGACACGGAACCCGTGGAACGTGTGGATCTTACGGTGGCGCAGAATGTGCTGCTTCACGGAGGCAAAATCCTCTCCTCCGAGGAACAGGGATGGGAGATCACGGAGGACTTCGTTTCCGGAATATGTACCCTTTGGGGTTACTGCAGAAAAACGCCGGATCTGTTTAACCGGCATGCCGCGTTTTTTTCCTCCTCTTCGGTGGTAGACGGGTTAACGATGAAGTGGGACACCGGGCGGGGCCAGCCGGAACCTGATGCCTCGTTTCTTTCAAATCTTCGTCGTGACGGCTTCTTCACAGAATTGGAACGCACGAAGAACGGTTACCGTTTCACATACCGGGATCGTTCTTTGAAGCGGCTGTTTGCCAAAGCAGGAAATCTGCTGGAGGTATATGTCTATCTTGCCGCGATGAAAAGCGGCGTTTTCACAGATGTGCGGCAGGGCGTCACGATCGACTGGGACGCTGAAAGCGGCGCCAATCCCACAGAAACGAAAAACGAAGTGGACGTTCTCGCCATGCAGGGCCTCATTCCAGTATTCCTTTCGTGCAAAAACGGCATTGTAAAAAAAGACGCCCTCTACGAGCTGGAGACCGTATCCGACCGTTTCGGCGGCCGCTACGCTGCCCGTGCGTTGGCTGCCACCTCCGTCGGCGGCGGCGCCGGTGATGCATATCTCCGCAACCGGGCCAGGGATTCCGGCATCGTCCTGATCGAGGATGTGAACCAGATGGATCTGGATACCCTGTCGAAACGGATCACGGACCTTCTGTAAATACAAAGAAGCGAACGCTCCTCTCATGAAGGAACGTTCGCTCTTTTTCTGGGTATTCTTACGGTTCGATGTATGCTCCCTGTTCCACCAGTGTCCGACGCAGTTGTATGGGATCCAACGCGTCCAGTCCTACCCCTTCCCGTAAACAGAGTGCACAAGCCGTTCCGGCCGCCTGCCCCATGACCATGCAGGCGCTCTGGATGCGGAGCGATGCGATTCCCTCATGAGTGGCTGAGACGCATCGCCCGGCTACCAGAAGGTTTTTCGTTCCCCGCGGTTTCAGGATACGGAAAGGAATCTGATAGCTGTGTCCCTTTGGGAGCGCATAGTGACGCGGGTTCCCTTCCTCCCAGGTGGTACTGCCGCTCCCTTTTGGATCATGCACATCCAGGCACCAGAAGCCGTGTCCCACAGCGTCCGGGAAGCGGCGCTCGGCCATCATGTCTTCAAGAGAGAACACATATTCTCCCTGAATCCGCCGCGACTCGCGAACGCCGATCTCATCGGCACAGCGACCAAGGCGCACCTGCTCGAATCCAGGAACATGAGTGCGGTAGTATTCCAGGTACTTCGGGATCCGGGACCTGGTGAGGATCGTGCAGCGGGTAAGATCCTGAACATCCAACGGGTTCCCGGACGCGGGATCCATGTTCGCATGACCTCCCAGGGAATAGTAGGCGAAATCGATCGGGCCGAAGGGCGGAAGATTTCCCGCATCCCGCTCCTTCGCCATATCCTCCAGAATCGCCGCGGTGCCAGGCGCATGATAGCTGAGATCCCTGCAGGCTTCTTTGTCGATACCATCCATTCGGAACATCATGGTCATGCCCTGGACGCAGCCGTCTTCCGGTCGTCCCACGGCAGATTCCGCCCCTGCCAGTGCCGCGAGGGTCCCGTCCCCGGAGCAGTCGACAAAATAATCAGCGCAGACAGCCTGCATCCCGCCCCGCCCGCAGACGGCAACTGCACGGATCTTTCCGTCCTCCATGACAACATCGGCCACAGTGGTGTAATACAGGAGCTCCGCTCCGGAATCGACGATGTAATCCTCAAAGACGCGCTTTGCCGTCTCCGTTCGGAATTCGTGGCTCTTGTCCGCGCTGTTCCCTTCCAGACGGGGATATCCGGGAGCCACCCATATGGCCTCCGGCCCTTCCTTCGGGAAACGATCCACCAATTCCTGGGCAACGCCCCGCACCACCTGTTTCTCTCCGTCCGAAAGATGCCAGATACAGACCATTGAAGCAGTGGTGGTGCCTCCGAGAAATCCCAGGCGCTCGATCAGGACCGTCTTCGCCCCGTTCCGGGCTGCGCTTGCCGCCGCAGCGATCCCTGCGGTCCCTCCTCCCACCACGCAGACCTGAGCCTGCAGCAGGATCGGCAGTTTCCGTTCTGGAAGTGTGATATCCATACCGTTCCCCCTCCCTTGTATTCCCATTCTACGCCCGGTTTTCGCCCACTGTCAACGCACTTGACATTCCCTAGCTTCCCCGGTATCATGATTCCGAAAACACAATATGATGGAGGTGCCCGAATGTCCTTTCTCTTCAATGCGGCGGACTACGCCGCCCTCGCAGACGACAGCGCACAGATCCAAGCGGCCGTGAACGACGCGGCAAAGGCCGGCGGCATTGCCGTGATCCCCTCAGTGAACACCAGAACGGGGAAAGACGTTTGGGACATCGACAAGACGATCCTGCTGCCGGACCACACCGTTTTAAAGCTCATCGGCGCACATTTGCGTCTGACGGATGATTTCATCGGACACATGTTCCAGAACTCCAACGCGGAAACGGATCTCGGACGCACCACAGCAGGCCGCCAGAAGGACATCTCCATCCTCGGAATGGGGAACTCGATCCTGGACGGCGGGAAATACAACGGCATCGTGGAGAAAGCGAACCGCCTGCCTGGCGCCATACCCTCCCGTACGAACATCATGACCCTCATGTACAATGTGGAAGGGTTCCGAATGGAAGGCCTGACCATCATGAACCACCGTTACTGGTCAACGGCCATGTTCTACTGCTCCAACGTGACGATCCGGGATATGACCGTTCAGTCTTGGTGCAACGTCCCGAATCAGGACGGCTTTGACGTGCTGCGAGGCTGCCACAACGTGCTGATCGAGAACATCCGCGGATGCACGGGCGACGATATGGTGGCCATCTGCACGATGGGGAAACCGGATGAACTGGAGCGCGAGGGGATGTCTGCCGACGTCCATGACATCATCGTTCGAAATCTTCAGATCTATTCCGCCAACGGGTGCGCTCTCATCCGCATCCTCAATCACGACGGGCACCGCATCTATCGGGTCCTCATTGACGGCCTTCAGGAAACCTCGCCTTCCTCGGAGACCGACCGGGTCTATGCGCCGAATCCCGATCTTTTCGGCACTCTGGATGAGAACCATCGGTTCGTTCTGGAGCCAAAGCAGATCCTCGGCCAGTACGGATACCGCGCGGATGCTGCCATCCGTATCGGTGAGAACTACTGGTACTCTGATCACGCCGCCGAGCCGGGAGATACCTGGGGAATTACGGTCCGCAACGTTTCCACCCATGCCCAGAGCGCAGTCACCATCGCAAACACGCTATACGACTCCTACTTTGAAAACATCCGTCTTCACGGAAACGGCTTTCGCGCTGTCCTGTTCAACAACGGCACCGTGCGGAATCTGACGTTTCGTGACATCGCCTGGACGGAGGACTGCCGTCCACACCCGGAAGACAAGGTCGTGGATATCCAGTGGAACGCCACCCATACCGAGGGGCTCTCGGCTTTCCACTTCTGCGGCACAGACGCCTCCGGGGTGCAGTTTTCCGACATTCGTGCCGGTCACGGACTGGAGTGTGTCTTCGGGGGCAAGGGCATCGGGACGATCCAGGCCGACCACATCTCCGCCTTGGACGAAGACACCGTCCTGCTCCCCGGCGGCGAGGCTCCGGATCCCTCGGACGAATACGAGATTGATCTCTGATTCCGTCTCAAACGAAAGGAGCGCACATTCGTGTCATTTCATCTGAATGCTGCGGATTATCTCGACCTTGCAAGCGACAGCGCTCAGATCCAGGCCGCCGTATATGACGCGGTGAGATCCGGCGGTGTCGCCGTGGTGCCCGCGATCAATCCCAGAACCGGAAAAGACGTATGGGACATTGATGAAACGATCCTGCTGCCGAATCATACCGTCTTGAAACTCATCGGTGCCCATCTGCGTCTCACTGACGGCTTCATAGGCCGTATGTTTCAGAATTCCGGCGCAGGGAAACCGGAGATCCTCTCCGAGGCGGGCCGTCAGCGGGACATTTCCATTCTGGGCATGGGCGGTGCCGTCCTGGACGGCGGGAAGTATAACGGCATTGTGGAAAAGGCCAACGGTCTTCCAGGCGCGCCGGACTCCCGCATCAACAACATGCTCTTTCTCCACAACGTGGAGGGGTTCCGGTTGGAGGGGCTCACGATCCGTGACGCGCGGTACGGCTCCACGCTCTGTCTCTACTGCTCCGACATTACCATCCGGGACATGACGGTGGAATCCCACTGCAACGTGGCGAATCAGGACGGTTTCGATATCGCGATGGGCTGCCATAACGTTCTCATCGAGAATATCCGCGGATGCTCCGGTGATGATATGGTCGCTCTGTACACAACGGGCCTTCCCTGGAACAAGAAATATCATGTGGAGGGAATGTCTCCGGACGTCCATGACGTGATCGTCCGAAACCTGCAGATCTATTCTGTCAACGGGTGCGCCCTTATCCGAATCCTCAATCACGACGGGAACCGCATCTACCGTGTGCTCATCGACGGTCTGCAGGAGACCTCCCCCTCTTCCGATTCCGACTGGGTCCGCGCCCCCAATCCGGACCTCTTCGGAACGCTGGACGAGAATCACCGATTCGTCCTGCACACTCCCACGGTCCCGGGACAGTACGGATACCGGGCGGATGCAGCGATCCGCATCGGCGAGAACTACTGGTACGCAGATCATCCTGCCGAACCCGGTGATACCTGGGGCGTTACGGTGCGCAATGTTTCCACACACGCCCAGAGTGCCGTGACCATTGCAAACACGCTCTGCGACTCCATCTTCGAGAATATCCGGCTCCATGGGAACGGATTCCGCGCTGTCCTGTTCAACAACGGCATCGTGCGGAACCTCACTTTCCGGGATATCGCCTGGACGGAGGACTGCCGCCCCCATCCGGATGACAGAGTAGTGGACATCCAGTGGAACGCCACCCACACAGAGGGGCTGTCCGCCTTCCACTTCTGCGGCACAGAAACCGAAGAGGTGCAGTTCTCCGGCATCCGCGCCGGACACAGGCTGGAATGCGTCTTTGGGGGCGACGGCACCGGAACGATCCTTGCAGATCATATCTCTGCTCTGGATGAAAACACCGTCCTCTTCCCCGGCGGAACGACGCCGGATCCCACGGAGGACTATCAGATCGAGCTCTAGTCACATCATGTACAAAAAGAGGCAGGACATCGTGTCCTGCCTCTCTTTTTGAAAATGCCGTGTCACATGGGCATCTCAGGGTGGTTCGGGCCGAAATGCTTGAGAAAGACCAGCGGTTCCACGGCAGACGTGTTTCGTATCACGACGCCCTCTGCCGCGGCCTTTGCGCTGATGAAGAACTCATCGGCGCTGAGCTGTCCGAAACGGAGCATGGTGGGCGTTTCGCACTCATGACGGCCGATGGTGCCGTGTCCCTGGACGAGGATCGTCCCGTACGCTCCGCTGTCCTTGAGACAGATGGTCTGACCTGGGTATACGGTCAGTTCCTTCGCGCCCACGTAAGGGTTCCCGTAGGCGATCCAGTTTTCCCGGAAAACGCCCGGTTCCTCGGACGAAAGAAGGGGCGGCCGGAAATAGTGCTCCTTGTAATGCGGATCCACGTTCTTTTCCCAGTCCAGAAGAGCCATGGCGTCGTCTACGGTCTTCTTCCCCTCAGGGAGGTTCTCAACCAGGAAGTCATAGTCGTACACCTCCCCGGAGGCGACGTTCTCAAACACGGCGTTCACGTCGCTGTTCCACTGCGGTTCGTAGGTCAGATAGGAACCGGGGCTGTGTACGACTCCAGGCGGCGTGTACCAGCCGGTGCCGAGTTCGATCCGGTAGGCCCGGGAGAGTTCCGTGATCCGGTTGTCTCCGGCGGTATACTTCTCCAGCCTCTCCCGCACCTGTTCCTTCGTGGTGCCGGGATCAAATCCGAAGTAGGTGGCGGGCATGCTGCCGGCATAGTTGTTATACTGAGGCGGATAGTAATATGATTCCGGTTTCCCCAGAGCGCCGACTTTCGCCGCATCCTCAAATCCCAGGTGCATGTGGTGGAAGAGCGGTACGTCGTAATCGTAGAACTTTGAATACATCGGCCACGTGCCGAACCGCGAGAGCATATCCTCGCCGATGAGCTCCGCTCCAAGGACCGTCACCGCATCCCGGAGCGTGAACTTCTCCTCCGGCGTGCTGCCGAAGGAAACGTAGCTGAGCCCCTCATCCTCTGCGGCCATGGGCCCGTTGTTGCAGCGGATCACAGAAGCGAACCATCGCTCCTTTATGGCTCCACGCTTTGTACCCAGAGCATAATAATCATCCGGATGGAGGCGCAGCCGCCAGCCGGGAGAGGAAAACTGGCGTGGCACAAACACCGGGATCAGACGGAATATTCCCCCGTCCCGCTCAAACGTTGTTCGGATCCTTTGTTCGTCCATCTGTCGCTCCCTTCTTTCTTTTCCGTGAGCATGTCAACTCTCATCCTGCGCAGGTGCGAAAACGGCGGCGTCCCTCACCCGGTACGGTCCCTCATGACAGAAGCGGATCTCCAGCTTTGAGGCCCGGATGGCCGGAAACCTGCAGATCACTTTGTGACCCACGGTCTTTCCGCAGTAGAGAAGGACCTTTTTCGTCCGATAAACCGGAAGGTATCCCCAGATTTCAAATCCCTCTATCCCCTGGCCCTCCGTGAGATCCTCGCGGAGCACCACGCAGGAGGCGAGTGAAGGCCTCTCCGGCGTGAGCGTGAGCACGTCGTACAGGATCTCTGAAGTACAGACAACAGGCCGGGAAAAAGCCGTTCGGATCCGATCTCCCAACTCCTTCAGGCGATGTGCGTCCGCCTCGGGAAGGAGCCCCCGGGCGTCCGGTCCTATGTTCAGGAGGAAATTAGAACCTCGGCCAACGGAGGAAAGGTACATTCCCCAGAGCTCTTCCAGAGATTTGAGCGTCTCCTCGTTCAGATCGTAAAACCAGGTGTCGCGTATCTTCGCGTCGCATTCATTAGGTAGGAACATGGGTCGTGACAGGGCCTGTTCTCCCTCCGAAAGCTCCGAAAAGTCCCAGCCGGAGACCACAAGAGGGTTCCTGAGAGACACATAGCCGTCCTCGTTTCCCACCCAGCGCACGCCGGGAGCCCACTCGGGATCACAAAAGGTGAGAAGCCCGGGCTGCATTCGCTGGATCTCTGCGACGATGCGCGCCTTGTCGTACTCATGCCCCTCTGAGCCGCATCCGTCGAACCAGAGATAGTCGATCTTTCCGTAGTTCGTAAGGAGCTCTCCGATCTGATGCAGAAAAAAGTCGTCATATTCCCTGGGCTGATCAAACGGAATGGAGCGGCTCCCCCACTGTGCAGGAGAATAATACAGCCCGACCTTGAGCCCGCCTGCCCGGCAGGCATCTGTGAATTCCCGCACCACATCCCCCTGTCCGCCCTTCCAGGGCGTGTCTGCCACACTGTAGCGGGAGTATCTGGACGGCCAGAGGGCAAAGCCGTCATGATGTTTCGCGGTAAGGATGGCGTACTTCGCGCCGGCGTCACGGGCCGCCCTGACCCATGCGCCGCAGTCCAGTTCTTCGGGGCAGAACCGTTCCGGCGGCATTTCGATCCCGTCCCAGTCCCTGTGGCCGGGATAGAAGGAGCGGATCCCAAAGTGGAAAAATACGCCGAATTCCCAATCCAGGAATTCCAGCTGCTGTCTGGTCGGAAAGAGCCTCATGCTGCGTTTCTCCATTTCTCAGAATCGGATCCGGCGATCCTCTCCCGCGCCGAAGCGGAACAGGGAGAGCGTACGTGCGGCGGGATTCAGAACCACGGAATCCCAACAGTCCTGGGACGCCTCACCAAGGATCCTGGGCGACGGAAAGCCGCCGTTCTCCATCCCCCATAACTGGGGGATATAGGCGGTCTGGCTCGCGGTAGTGACCATGGGAAGCTCCTTGTATCCCCGGTCACAGTCCCCGTGAATGTGACCGTACAGCCAGGCGGCCACGCTTACGCCGCAGGAACTGAAGTCGAACCGCTTTCCGAACACATCGATCCGTCCCCGCCGCTTCATGGCGCAGAGAAGATCCGCCAGCGCCCGTCCGTTCCGGGCGGCCATCCCCTCATGCTCCGGGTCGTTGAGGTACACGGAAATGGGCGGGATGTGGGACGTGACGAGGATCGTCCACCCGTCCGGTACGGCGATCGCCTCGTTGCAGAACCACAGACATTGTCTCTCGCTGAAGCCGCTCCAGTGACGGTAATCTTTCGTCTCCGGGCAGAAGGTATACTCCATGGATGCCAGCACGATGAGCCGTACTTGACACTCGGAAAAGTCGGCGTAATAGAACGGGTCGTCCCCGAGGCGCGTCGTCTCGGGATAGCCGTCCACGAAGCGTGTGATCCCGTGGTACCAGGGATCGGGTTTCGCATTGGGAACGTCCTGGCGCAGGTACGTCTCGTCCCGGTATCCGTCGTGGTTCCCCTGGACGGGAAAGAGTTTGTTCGCACGGATGGCTGCGGCATAGGCCGAAGCCTCCTCGCTGTAGAGTCTTTCCGTGAGTTTTGGAGGGTTGTAGCCGTTGAGGAAATCCCCGCCGTGGAGAACGAAACGGTATCCCACCAGTTCGTCCACCGCCCGGATGTTTTCCCGTGTGTCGTCACCGGTATCGCTCAGGTGCGTATCCGTTACAAAAGCGAACCGAAGCGTCCCCGGTCCCGCCGCCCGGAGAGTATCTTCCGCAGTCCTGCGCCGTTCCGCGTCAAAGTTCCCCATGCGTCGTTCTCTCCTTTTCTTCCGCCGCGATGCGAAGCATCCCCAGATACGGCAGCGCCGCGCTGGTGGCATACCAGAGGCCGCTGTACTCGCTTCCGTCAGCGTTCATCCATTCGAAAGGCGTCCCGTCCCCGGCACGGACCTCGCAATGATCCGCGAAATCTTCAGCCGCTGAAATTGCCAGTTCGGGGTCAGCCAGATACAGTGCCCAGAGGAGCCAGCCGGTAGGTGTCGCCCAGTAGGCGCCGTCCTGATACTGGTTGTACCCGCCTTCGGTGGTCACCCGCCGCTCCCATGCGGTCACGCCTGGGACTGCATCATCCGAGGTACGCAGATGGCGCACATACCCATGCACGGCAATCAGCGTACCGTCCAGATAGGCCGCCTTCACCGCCGAGGCGATCTGTACGGCCGTCTTTTCATCTGGAATGCCGCACCAGAGGGCGTAGAGCGTGCCCCATACGTCGATCTGACCGCAGTGGCCGGTGGCAGAGCGGAACCATCCCGCTTCGGGGCTGCGGAAAGTTTCGAGGATCGCCCGACGAATCGTTTCCGTACGTGCGAGGAGCTCTTTCGCGCGTCTCCGCTCCCCTGCTTCATCCAGCAGAAGGGCGAGAGCACGTCCGGCGTGGAATCGCAGGATGGACGAAAAAAGCAGTTTCCCGGATTTCTGTACCGTATCCGTGAAGCCCCAGTCCACGGCATAAGCCTCGTCTTCGGAGCAGCAGAGTCCGGTATCCCTGTCGATGCTGCAAGCCGTCCAGGCGCGTTCCAGGCGCTCCAGAAGGGTGATGCCGCAAACGTTCTCAAGGAGGATCCCGTGATCCCCGGACTGATTCACATACTGGGCAGTCATGAGCAGGAACCAGTACCCGTCATCCAGAGGCGGCAGAATGCCGAAAGCTCCGGTCCCCTGATCTTCCCCGTCCTCCAGCGTGCCGGGATACCAGACCGGACGGCCTTTATAATTCAGATGATCGCAGAACATCCAGGGTGGAACGCGAAGACCGTTTTTGAGATGGATCTCATCCGGTCCGTTCTGTGCGTGGGAGGCAAAGATCAGCACATACTCCCGCAGAATATCGTCCGCGATGAGACCGCTCAGACTGGACATGGCACAGTCCCGGATCCAGAAACTTGGATACTTGAGATCTCCGCACGGCAAAAGCAGACGCCGGTCCGCCGTCGTGCCAAGGTATCGTGTCTCCACCGATACCATGCATTTTTCAATGGTCTCCCGGGCGATCTTTTCCAGTTTTTCCAGGATCGCCGCCGTTCTCTCCATGTTCTGACTCCCCCTTCCGGTATCTGAGCCTATCATATCGTCCCCCTCCTCCCCCGTCAAGGAGATTCTCCCGCCGCGTTGCATTTCCTCCCGACGTCTGGTATAATCCCAACAGAAGCAAAGGAGGAACGGGAATGATCGGACAGGGACTTGCTTTTCTCGGGCTGGCGCTGCTCTTCGCGCTGGCGGGTTTTCTGCTTCGTTGCGGGATCGGCGCGAACCTCATCCCGGGATACCGCTCTCTCAAGCCCGAAGAGCGGGAAAAGCGGGATGAGACCGCCATGTGCCGCTATGCGGGACTGGTCCTCTACGGCTTTTCCGCCTCCTGGATCGTTGCGGCCTTCGGTGCGTTCTTCATGCGTCTGTGGCTGGCTCTCACGGGGATCGGTTTGTTTCTCCTGGTGGCAGTTCTGGGCCTTTTGTTCGCCTCACGGCGAAAAGCCTTCCGAAAGTGACCCGCTGATCCCGCATTGAAAGATCCCCCGGCTTCCGGCCGGGGGATCTTTCAGTTTTTCTTGTTCTTCTGATACAGGATCGCGAGTCCCTTGAGGAGCAGATCCGGATCGTACCGGATCTCATGGCTACAGTACTGCACCACGCGCCCGGAAAGCCCGCCCGTGGCAAGAAGGGTCACAGGCTCACCGAGTTCGCGTTCGATCCGTTCCACCATCCCGTCGATCATGGCTGCTGTCCCGAACACGGCGCCGCTTTTCATGGAGTCCACGGTATTGGTGCCGATGCACTTCTCAGGCGCCTCGATCTGAATGTCGGGAAGCTGGGAAGTACCGCCCGCCAGGGCAGAGATGGAAAGTCCCAGACCGGGCAGGATGGCTCCTCCCAGGAAATCTCCCCTGCCGTCCACCACGGAGAAGGTGGTCGCCGTTCCCATATCCAGGATCACGAGCGGAGGCCTGCATTCATGGAGAGCCGCCACGGCCCCCACCACAAGGTCGCTCCCCAGCTGGGCCGGATCATCGATCCGGATGTTGAGACCGGTCTTGAGACCGCTTCCCACCACGAGAGGCTTTTTCCCGGTGACCATCTCCAGGGCAACCTTCATGGTGCCGGTGATGGGCGGCACCACTGAGGAGAGTATCGAGCCTTCGAAGGCCGCTCCCACGATCCCTTCCACGTAAAGCATCTGCCGGATGAGCACCGCATACTCGTGCTCCGTCCGCAGAGGGTCACTTACGAGCCGGGCGATGGGCTGGACGTCATTCCCCTCCGCCGTGCCGAGGCATATATGAGTGTTTCCGATATCGACTGCAAGGATCAATTGGATCCGCCTCGCTTTCCGAGCTCCACCAGCCGCACGATGAGCGGACTGAGGAGGATGTTTACGAGGACCTCAAAGAGGAAGTTTCCCCCCACGAAGCCCACGATCATATATGTGCCCGCGTTCTCAAAACCTGCGCCGGCTGCCCATTCGCGGATCGTGGGCATGAAGAAACACAGACAGCCCAGAAGAAACAGGCCTGTGTTCACTACGGGACAGACGACGGCGGCCACCGCCACGCCCAGGTCCGTACGCCAGACTTCTTTCTCTCTGGCCTCGATGGTCAAAAAAACGCCCGTTTTGTTGAGCGGACGATAAACGAGCCCCGCAACGAGTCCCGCCAGCGTTCCCTTGAGCAGCACGGTGAGGACCGTTCCGAATGGATCGATCACCATAAATGCAGCAGAGTCCATGATGAGCACGACAACGCTGAACACAAGGCCCAGCCAGGCACCGGCAAGCGCTCCATACAGCGCAGCGCCCACCACGATGGGGATCAGCACCAGCGAGATGGAAAAGACGCCGAACCGGATAAAACTGCCCAGCAGCTGCAGAATGACGACGACGGCGGTCAGGATCGCCAGCCCCGTCAGCGTACGGGTATCGATGCGTTTTGCCATATTCAATTCCTCCTGCTGTCGCTCCCGACTGGCGGGATGCGGCGCAATTTCGGGTTTCCCTATGCCATTATATCCCGGTTCTCTCACATGCGCAATCGTTTGATGCGACGAAAAATCGCGCAGTTGGACCGTGAATTTCGCTGGTTTTTACCGTGAGATCCGGAAATCGTGCCAGGAGCAGGGCCGATACGGGCATGAGGACCGGGTTTTCCGTACAGAAATGTCCCGCCTCCACCAGATTAAGGCCCATTTCACGTCCGTCCAGCCACTGATGGTACTTGATTTCCCCGGTAACGAGAGTATCGCACCCGCACCCGGCGGCCGCAGCAAGATCCGACCCGCCGGAGCCTCCCACTACCGCCACTTTCTCCACAGGCCGTCCGGCGTCCCAAAAGCGGATTCCCGGAGCCTTCAGCGCCTTCTGCACCGCTGGGACGAATGCAGACATCGCCGTAGGCGCTGTACAGCCAATCCGGCCGATCCCGTAGATCTTCCCGTCCGGCCCGATCCCGTCGGTCTGCAGCAGCTCGATCTCGGCCAGTCCCAGCGCCGCGGCAAGCGCATCGTTCACTCCGCCCGCCGCCGCATCCAGATTCGTGTGCATGCAGATGGCGGCGATCCTCGCTTCTGCGAGTGCAAGGATACGTGCACCCGCGGGATCGCCGTCCGTCACGTCTTTCCGGTCAAAGAAAACGGGATGGTGCGATACGATGAGCTCTGCGCCCATATCCGCCGCCTCGCGGATGACCCCCTCTGTCACATCCAACGCCAGGAGCACCTTTGTCACGGCGCCGCCGCCGTGCCCCACGAGAAGGCCCACGTTATCGAAATCCATTTTCGTCTCCACCGGTGCAAAACCGGAGAGACAGGAAAGCACGTCGCGTACCGTCGTCATGAGTCCCATTCCTCCATAGCACGGCGAAGCATCTGGAGCTCCCGCCGCAGTTTTTCCGTCTCTTCCTCCGCCGCGCGTCCTTGTTCCGCTCCCGAAAGGGCGCGCTCCGCCCGGCGGATCTTTCCCTTCAGCCACCTGTGGAGCAGCAGATCGCCCCGCTCTGCGATCCGCCGAATGAGAGACTCCTCATTCCATTCTGCCTCTTTGCCTGTCCATACGGCAGAAAACACGGGATAGATGCGCTTTGTGTCCTCTGCGAGCAGTGCGTCTGCAAGATTCCACCCCTGCGCGGAGAGGACCGGAATGAGTTCTGCAAGCTTCGACTGAGGCTGCAGAACCAGCGTCGTTCCCGATGTGCGGAGCCAGGGCGCGGCAAGCAGGATATCCCGGATGGTCTCTCCGCCCATACCGCAGCATACGACACATCTCACTTCTCCCGGCTTGACGCCGGAAAGCCCGTCAGCGCATACGAAACGAATCCGGTCTGACACACCGAATCTCGCCGCGTTCTCCATCGCACGGGAAAGCGGACCGGGGCGGAGATCCGAGGCGATGACGGGACTGTTTTTTCCGCGTCGTGCCAGCCAGACCGGCAAAAGGCCGTGATCTGTTCCCACATCAGCAACGCCGCATCCCTCCGGGATCAGCGTCGACGCCGCCGCAAGCCGCGGCGGAAGGATCTTTTCCATTCTGTCTCCACATAGAAAGAGCGCGCCCCTGCCGGGCATGTCTCCACGGCAGGCGCGCGTTCCGTCCTCGATCCGTTCAGGCCTGCGCCTTGTCGGCAGATTCCGCGTAGGCGTTGAGTTCCTCCAGGAATGCATCCGCATCCACGCCGTGCACCATGCACGCTTCCTCCAGTGTCTCGCCGTGGGCCATGGCGCAGCCGAGACAATGCATGCCGATGGCCAGAAACATGGGAGCTGCTCCGGGCGCCTTGTCCAGCACCTCAGAAATCAGAGTATCTTTCGAAAAAACTGCCATTGACGATCATCCTTTCCGAAGCATTCGCTTACAGAATCAGTATATCCGATTGTCTTCATGATTTCAACATGTTTTTCGCCCGGTGCGGAAAAAGCGGGAAATAAACCTTGAACTTACAGGGTAAAAATGGTTTAATTAGCGTAGTATTCTGCATCTGCTGCGGGGAATCCGTCTTTTTCTTCCTACTTCCCGCGCAGCCTCAAAGAGGTCCTGATTGTTGAAAACCAGACGTACCGTCTCTCTGCTTCTCGTGACTGTGCTCCTGCTCCCGGTCCTTGCCGCCTGCGGCAGCGCTGACACGGAATCTCTTCCCCAGCCGGAGATCCGGCCATCCGGTGAGGACGTGGAATCGATGCCGGAGATCACCCCCGAGATCCCCTCTGAACTAAACGCCTCTGCTGTCGTGGCAGAGGACGGCAGCGTCACCCTCACATGGGAGGCGGACGGCGCCGCGGTCTATTCGGTCCAGCGTCTCTCCCCTTACGATTCCTCCCGGTCCGAACTGGTCCGGATCGAAAACGACGGTTCGGAGTCCTTCACCTATACGGATGACACGGCCGGGCAGAACTATTACTTCGTCTACGCGGTAGAATGCTTCCTGAACACAGACGACGCCGATGCCGGACGACCCTGCTGCGATGCCCGGTTCCCCATCCGCAGCGGTTTCGTGTCGGAATTCGGCGTGCTCCGATATTATGTAAACAACATCTCTGTGACGAACACGGAGATCAACGGGCTCTCCTTTGGACCGGACGGGATCTATACCAGCGGAAATGCAGAGCTGGACGAATACGTCACGCAGCTCCTTCATGACACTGTGCCGGACGATCTCTCCCAGGTGGAAAAGCTCCGGATCCTTTATGACTGGGTCATGGACAACTCGAAATACGGCGCGGTGCGCTTCATTACCCAGTACGACGATTCCGGCTGGGAGCCGGAAGCGGCTCTCAAGCTCTTTCGAAACGGCTACGGCAACTGCTTCTCCTACGCCGCGGGGGTATGCATGCTCGCGCGTGCAGTGGGTCTTGAGGCGCACTGCGTGGTGGGCTCCTGTTTTCAGGCCACGCAGTGGGTGGATCACTCCTGGACGGAGATCACCCTCGACGGAGTCGTTTATTTCTGCGATCCGGAGATGGAGGGCGTGTTCTCCCGGAAGCGCGGGTACGACTGGGATCTCTTCATGAGGCAGTACGGCGACGGCGGCCCCACGGACTATCAGATCCAGAAGGTCTTTTAGGAGGCAATATGGTCTTCAGTTCCGCAATCTTTCTCTTCGGATTTCTGCCCCTGACGTTTCTGGGGCAGTTTCTGTTCCGGGACATACGATGGAAAAACGGCTTCCTGCTGGCGGCAAGCCTCCTGTTCTACGCCGCGGGTGAGCCGCTTTACGTGCTCCTGCTTCTTGCCTCCATTGCGCTGAACTATTCCCTCGGACGCCCCGTTGCTTGCCGGCGCCGCCCGTGGCTCCCCATAGCCGTAGCCGCGAACGTGCTTCTGCTCCTTGTGTTCAAATATACGGACTTCCTCCTGGGAACCGTGAACGCTCTCACGGGTCTTGCGCTTCCCCTCCCCGGGATCCGGCTTCCCATTGGGATCTCGTTTTTCACCTTCCAGGCGCTCTCCTATGTGATCGACGTATCTCGGGATCCTGACAGGATGCAGAAAAACCCCCTGCGCCTGGCGCTATACATCTCCTTCTTCCCCCAGCTCATCGCGGGTCCCATCGTGCAGTACGGGGATATCGCCCCCTATCTCACGGACCGGAAAGTGACGCTTTGCGGTGCAGCCTCGGGGATGAGGCGGTTCCTCTTCGGTCTCGCGAAAAAGGTCCTCATTGCCAATACGCTGGGCGCGGCCGCGGATGTCGTGTTCGAAGCGGGCGGGATCAACGCCCCGGCCGCCTGGTTCGGTCTCCTGGCCTACTGCCTGCAGATCTTCTATGATTTCTCGGGCTACAGCGACATGGCGATCGGTCTGGGACGGATGTTCGGGTTTCCCTTCAAAGAGAACTTCGACCATCCGTACGCCGCAGCGAGCCTGCAGGATTTCTGGCGCCGCTGGCATATTTCCCTTTCCACCTGGTTCCGGAACTATGTGTACATCCCTCTGGGAGGGAATCGGAAAGGACGAGCGCGTACGTATCTCAACCAGTTTCTCGTCTTCTTTCTCACCGGACTGTGGCACGGGGCGAGCTGGAACTTCGTGATATGGGGCCTCATCCACGGGACGGCGCTCACCGCGGAAAAATCCGTGGCTGCCGTGCGGCATATCCCAAAATGGGCGGGTCGTCTCTTTACACTTCTCGTGACCGCTCTTGCCTTCGTTTTCTTCCGGGCGGAGACGCTCACGGACGCCGGGACATACTTTGGAAGCCTCTTCGCCGGCGGCATCGGCGGCATGGGTTCCTTTCTGCCGCTCCTGACCCCCTGGCTGCTCCTGATCCTCGCCGCCGGGCTTCTCTTTTCCTTCCCGGTGCTGCAGAAGATCCCCCGCACCCGGTTCTGGGAAGCGCTCTCCTATGCGGCTGCGGCAGCGCTTCTGCTCCTATGCGGCGCGGAGCTCGCGGCCTCCTCCTTCAATCCCTTCATCTACTTCCGGTTCTGAGGTATCGTCATGTCGAAACGCGCAAAACTATGGTTCCTGATCCTGACGATCGGGCTGTGCCTCATCGTACCGATCCTGACAGCCGTCCTGCCCCCGCAGCCTCTACGGGCCAACGAGACGGCCGTGGCCAAGCCGCGCCTAGTGGTCGGCGGGCATCTGAATACCGGTTTCTTCTCCGATCTCACCGACTGGTATGCCGCTTCGTTTGCTTTCCGCCATGAAGCGATCACCGCGGATTCCCTCCTGCGGACGAATCTTTTCTGCTCTTCCACGGCAGAAGACGTAGTGGTCGGACGGGACGGCTGGCTTTATTACGCGAGCTCTCTTCCCGATTTCCGCGGCGAGCGGGTCATGACCGGACGGGAGCTGCAGCGGGCCGCCATCACTCTCTCTCTTCTGCAGGAAGGTGCCGAAAACGCAGGGATGGAATTCCTGTTCTTTGCCGCTCCCAACAAAAATACTATCTATCCCGAACACATGCCTCTCACGGAGCTCCCCGGAAACGCCCATGCCATGCCTGCCCTTTACGAGGTCCTCGAAGCGCGGGGCGTGAATGCCCTGGATCTCACTCCTGTCCTCACCGGAGCCGAAGAGACCGTCTATCACCGGACGGACTCCCACTGGAACAATCTGGGGGCTGCTCTGGCCCAGCATGCGATCCTTGGCGCTCTGGGCCTGGAGGGCGCGGATTTCACGTTCAGCAGCTATGAGATACGTGAGGACTTCACCGGGGACCTGTGGGCCATGCTCTATCCCGCTCTTGACGGGCAGGAGACGCAGCAGTATTATGACATGGGCTCCCTTCAGGAGACTGGCACGCCTGACGATCTGCGGTACGAAACGTTCTGTCCCGACGGTGAAGGCGTTTTATTCCTCTACAGGGATTCCTTTGGGAACGCTCTGTGTCCCTTCCTGGCCGCCGCATTCCGCGAGGCGTTCTTCTCCCGGTCCTCCGTCTGGGATCTGGATGCAGCCGTCGAGGTCAACGCGGATATTTTTGCCGTTGAGATCGTGGAGCGGAACCTCGGGAACCTCCTCGTGAATTCCCCTGTGATGGCGGCCCCTGTTCGCGAGAATGTCAAAGTCTCCCGGGAAACAGAGGACCCTGTCACCGCTTCGACGCATCTCGACGGCGTGTACCTGGTCATTGAAGGTGCGTTCTCCCCTGACGGTATCGATGAGGACAGTCCGATCTACGCATGCGTGGACGGCATCGTATATGAAGCTTTCCCCGTCGGATCCGGCGAGGGCGAGGTTTTCACCTTACGCATCCCCGCCGACGCATCTGCTTCCCGGATCTCAGTTCTCTACCGTTCCGGCGGCGAGACCGTCGCCACGCAGGATATCCCGCTGGCGTGAACCGGAATCCCAATGTATGGAGGTCGAATCATGAAACGTATCGTTTGTCTCCTGCTTCTGGCTGCACTGATCCTGACGGCCGGCTGCGGTAAAAAGAGCCCCCTGGAGATCGCCGAGAGTTATGTCGGCCGCGACGTGGAAGCGCTGATCGCCGAGATCGGCGAGCCTCTGAATCGGGAATATCAGACCAGCTGCGCGATGGAGAACGCACAGGACGGTTTTCTCGATTATGAGGGATTCACCGTGGTTACCATGGTCACCGAGGAGGGAGAGTCGGTACAGCGGGTAGATATCGTCCCATAAGGTCTGTGCGTGCAAAAACGGACGGAACGATTCGTTCCTGCAGCTGTCAAGCAAAAGTAGACAAACAAAAAGAAGAAGCTAAGAGAAGCCCAGTTCGGTCCTGTACTGAACTGGGCTTTTGTAGCCCAGAGCAGCATGACGGCGCCGGTAGTTGAAGTATGAAACATACTGATCAAG
>JAEEGL012644326.1_pt1 | contig 46680 bp, 55 predicted proteins | sample 9134231 | NCBI WGS metagenome assembly JAEEGL01 (sample SAMN16246548, study PRJNA631951) | gut metagenome | biome: gut microbiome; feature: rumen; material: fiber-attached | host: Bos | place: Iran: Karaj | collected 2018-10
ATACTTATACTCGCAATCCTCGCTCTAATTATCGGTGAAGTTATATATGAGTTAAAATCACTTAATGAAATTGAACATGAAATGATGACATCTTTAGAACAGGATCCAGATGAACTTGAAGTAGATTTGTCGATTGAAGAAGATAACGAAGACGCCTCTATTGACAAATAATTTTCATTATGTTATAATATAAAAAATAAAAGGGGTACAAATAAATGGAAATCAAAAAAACTTATGATGTGTACCATCTATACGCTGAAAGTTGGGCTGGCGCCCGAGATACTATTGGCACGATAATGAAATATAACAAAGAAGATGATTTTATGTCATTATTTGATGAAATGTTTTATGAAAGAATCCCAGACTTAACAGAAGTAAATGATTGGCTATGGTTTGATGGCGATGCAATTTTAGAAAGTCTGGGAATAAATGAAGAGGAGGATGAGATTGAATAGTATCGATTCATTAACATTCTTTTTAAATGAAATAAGTCAATATCCACTTTTAACACCAGAAGAGAAAGAAGAATTATGGCCCCTGATTAAAAATGGGGATAAAGATGCAATTGATAAAATGATTTTATCAAATTTGCGTTTAGTAGTTAAAATAGCACAAAAATATAGTGAGAGCGGAGTTCCACTTCAAGATTTAATTCAAGAAGGCACAATAGGTCTTCAAACAGCCGTGCAGCGATTTGATCCATCTCTTGGTTATCAGTTTTCTACATATGCCGCATTTTGGATTAAACAGCGCATTACAAAAATGATAATGAATAGTTCAAAAATTGTTAGATTGCCGGTAAATGTTATGAATGATTTAGCAAAATTAAATAAAGCAAAACAGAATTTTATAAAACAAAATCACCGCAATCCTAATTTTAATGAATTATCTAAAATGACAGATCTAAGCCCCGATAAATTAAGAGATGTTCTTAATATCGTTCAACAAGGCATATCGTCATTAGATCAGATGGTAAGACCATCAGATGAAGAAATCTCTAATATATACTCAATAACCCCAAATAATGATGTAATTATGCCAGAAGATCAGACTTTTAATTTTGAACGAAGAGATGCAATTCTCCACGTCTTAGATACCCTAAGCGACAAAGAAAAAGAAGTAATTATTAAACGCTTTGGTTTTGATGATGGAGTTCAAAAAAGTTTAGATCAAGTTGGAAAATCTATGGGGCTTACCAGAGAGCGTGCTCGACAACTTGAAATTACCGCCCTTAAAAAATTACGCAACCCAATAAGAAAAAATACTTTGGCGGAATATCTGTAATGAATTTCTTTCTTGATTTCGAAGCATCTCAATTTACCCAAGAAATTATTGCAATTGGTTGCGTTTCAGAAACAGATGAGGCTTTTTACTCCCTTGTAAATACCAAACACAGAATTGGGTCATTCGTAAAAGAATTAACAGGGATCACCCAAGAAGAAATTAAAAATGCTCCAACCCCAGATGAGGTATTTAAAGATTTCTTCTCCTGGTTAGAAAATACTTCTAAAGGCGAAAAAGTAAGCTTTATCTGCTATGGAAATAATGACACAAATTTTGCTATTAAAACTCTTCAAAATGTAAAAAAATCTTTTCTGGCAGAATGCGCCCTATCTCTTATATCAACAAACACAATAGATTATTCAAACTATATTAAGACTTTCTTCGGTTTAAGTCAAAATATTAGTCTTTTAAAAATCGCGCAATTCTTTTCTCCTAATAAAGAACTTGTACAAACACATAATGCATTAGACGATGCGATAATGCTTAAATTTGTGTATGATAATGTCCAAAACGGTTTAGATATAAATAGTGACATTGTTTTAGATTATATGACAAAAATAGAGAGATACTCTACTACTGGTGAATTATTAGAAACGTATTTTGGTTTAGGCAAAGCTATAAAGTGGATTATGGACTTCCAAAAAATGCCAGTAGATGCTAAAAAGAAAAAGGTGGCTAATCACATTAAAATCGCGGCAGAAAATGATTCTGCTTATTGCGGTTTTAAATGGAAGATTAAAAGTTATTAAGGGCGATAAAAGATCGCCCTTTACTTTTTAATAAAAATATGTTATAATATTTTTATCAAAATAAATAAGAGGATAAAATAATGAAAGACAGAGCACAACGCAGAAAACATACTCGACGCATTATTCGTCAAAGAATGAAATTGTTTGAACTATGGGGATTAGAAGATTCTCTTGAAATGCGCCAGCGCAATAGATTGTCCAAAATTGATTTTGATCTTGATAAACGGCACACTCAAACAAATACTATCTCAACCCAAAGAAAAATTGATAAAATGAATGATTTGGACGAAAGCATTTAATTATTTATGAAAAGTTTCTATACAAGTAGAAACTTTGGGGATAGTTTCTGTGCCCATCAAGCGTAGAGCAAATTTTTTGTTCTGCTTGGTTTTATATATTGGGGAGAGGTAGAAATACTTCTCCCCGCTTTTTGTTTTTATAGAAAAATTTAGTATAATATATATAAATAATCGTTTTACTATTTTTTTCTTCTAATAAATAAGCAAGACTTATGAATAACACTAATAAAAATAGTAAAAGAAAGGACTTTTTAGATGTCTGAAGAAAAATTATCTGAACTCAAAAAAGAGATTAAAGAGATCGACAAAGAAATTATCCGTTTATTAAATCAACGCGCTGATTTTTCTACTGAACTTAATAATCTTAAAATTGAAGATGGTGTTCCTCTTTATAATGGTTTTGAAGAAATGGAACAAATGGAAGCCTTAGAGAGATATTCTGATTACACCAATATGATTCAAACAATTTATCCAGGAATTTTAAAATACGCCCGGACACTTTATAATGACTAATATCAGGGCAATTACTATGCATTAGTAATTGCCTATTTTTATATAATTTAGGAAATTAGGAGGTAAATAAAATGATTTCAATGAATACTGGATTATTTATGCTATTATTTACCTACGGCTTTTCAATTTCATATCATGTAATGGGTTCAACTAAATTCTATATGATGAGAGAATTTGATTGAAAAAAAGCATTACTTGGTATTTATCAAGAAATTGGATATTTTCTGTTTTTATTCTTACTATTTTTAATTCCGCAATATATCGATTTGGCTGAACTGGGGATCAATATAGATATTCAATTGATGATTTCTATTGCTCTTGTATTCCCAATGATGACTGCACTAAACGATGCATATAAAAAAGCACTTGAATTAAGAAATATAGATATTTCAGAATTAAATCGTGAAAGAGCCGATGGAGCAGTAATGGCAGATACAGATCTACAAAGATTAAGAGCAACAGCGGCGGCACCCCCTATGAAAGTGAGGAAATAAAATGGCAAGAAAGAAAAAAGTAGTCGTACCAGAAGAGCAACTTACATTTAGTGAAGTTTCTTTAGATGAATTAAATGACGCAGAAGATGTTAAAATAGAAAATGTTTGTGATATTGCCGATGAATATGAAATTCCTGCTTCTGCAAGTGGAGTAAAATCTGGAACTTGGGCAATTAGAACAAGTAGACCAGAAGCAGGCAATAAAAACTTTATTACTATTGAATCTGGCGGTTGGAGTAACTGCATTAAAGGTAAACCAACAGACCGATATTGTGACGTACTTTCTAACTGCGTTGGCTATGCCGATGGAAGATTTAATGAAATTTACAATGCACTTACTGGGCATACAGGTCATAAATATCTGCGCCTTAGCTGCAACGCAGAAAACTTTATTGAAAGAGCAAAAGAATTAGGACTTGAAATCTCCTCTAAACCCACTCTTGGTGGTATTCTCGTATGGCAAAAAGGAGCTACCCTGGGCGGATCTGATGGTGCTGGACATGTTGCAATTGTTGAGCAAATTATTGACGATAATACAATTTATACAAGTGAATCTAACTATGGTTCAACCGTATTTTTCAATGCAACACGTAAAAATACAAATGGGCGCTGGGGCTTAGGAGCCGCATATAAATTTAGAGGCTGTGTTATTAACCCAGCAGTTAAAGATATAAAAATTGCACCAAATGTAGATAGGGATCCGAAAAAAGAACAAATTCAGGTTAAAACCTCTACTTTAAGAGTTAGATATTCTCCATCATTAGAGGGTGTAATGCTTGGTTTTGCTGGACAAGGATATTATAATGTTCTTGGAAAAACAAAGGCTGATGGTTATACTTGGATTAAAATTGCCGCAAATCAGTATATTGCATATTCTCAAAATTGGGCAGAACTTCTTCCTGTAGAAGAAGATCCAGCTCCTACACCAGAACCAGCTCCAGTTCCAGTTGGTCCGAAATTTAAAGTTGGAGATAAAGTTGTTATTAATGGTAAACTTTATGCTTCGTCTAATGCAATAGTTGCATCTAATACTGTTTCAAATAAAATTACTTATATTACTCGTTATGCAGAAAGCGGAAAACATCCGTATAATACAACTGGTGACTTAGGTTGGATGGATGAAAATGCAATTACTTTATTTGAAGGACAACCAGTAGATGATGAAATTAAAGTTGGCGATAAGGTAAAAGTTCTTAAAGCTGTAACATATGAAGGCAGAGCATTTACTAAATGGTACACAACATATGATGTTATTCAAGTAAATGGGGATCGTATTGTTATCGGCAGAGGAAGAACAATTACGGCAGCAGTTAATAAAATAAATTTACAGAAAGCGTAGGGTAAAAATGGCAGAATTAGAATTTAAAGTCGGTGATGCCGTATTTGTAAGCGGCACAATTTATCAATCTGCTAATGGAACTCTTACTTTTGGTGAAGCACCTAAAATTGTTTCAAAAATTAAGAGAACTGCGCCCAAGGGAGCGCATCCTTATGCGATTGAAGATATTTATGGGTGATTTGATATTAAATCCGTAAAAAAAGCCCTTGATTTACAGGTTGGAGATAAGGTACAGGTGATTAAATCGTTATCTTATCATAACAAGCGGCTTGATCTAAAATATAAGGATTATGTTATTACGAATCTTGATGGCGATAAAGCTACAATTACCCATAACAATGTGCAAACAGTTATTGTTAATGCATATAACTTAGAAAAACTAAGTTAATTTTTCGGGGAGAAATTTGAAAAAATTTCTCCCCTTTTTTGTGTTTATAAAAAAAATTTTGTATAATATATATAGAAAGCATTGGGAAATGCTTTCATCCCCAATTAATTCCTATATCCCTGATGTGATTGTTAGCGTTTCAACACTAAAAGAAACGCAACTTTTTAAAAAAATAAACATTTCGTTTATTACAATACCGGAAATAGAGGGAGCGATTAAAAAGATCGTTCCCTTTATTTTTTTATATTTTTATGTTATAATAATTGTAGAAAAAAATATATTACAAAGGAGATATGGGAATGCACCAGATCGAACATCTTACTTATCATTGTAGCGTAAGCGAAAAGAGCATCTTAAAAGATATTAACAGATTTGCTTATGATCCGCAGGAAACTTCAGGCTATCATGGCGGTTTAAAATTTCATCGTGACATTGTTTGCAAAAACTATAATGAAGCGGTGAAGAAAATTGAGGAGCTTGATAATGGCTGGTATGACGATCACGCCGTTATGTATAAAGATGGTCGTAAGAAATATTGGCTTGTTAAAGTAGAATGGCATTGCTAATTTAAGAGGTAGTAAATATGAGACGACAAAAAACAACTTTTCATTTCAATGAAGAAACTGGTTTTTGTCTTTGCACAATTAAGATCAGGGGAAACAAATACATTGGAGTTGCTCAATGTCACCCCGATGATATGGATATGGTAAACCAGAAGACAGGTGAAAATATTGCATATCATAGAGCGGTTATGGAAATGCTGCGAGATGAGCGAAAACGCCTCCAGCATGAGCTTGCAGGATTAAAGGGTCTTTATTATTCAATGAATAATAGTCCGCTATTTAATCCTAAAAGCTATGAAGCAAAATCCCTTTACAGGCAGATTAGCTTTAGAGAAGATGATATTTCCAGTGTAAATGATCTTATTAAGGAGATTCAGCGATATATTAACGGATATATCTCTGACAAAGATGAATTTTACCAGAAGATTAGGAAAAATCGTAAGACGGAAATTCAAGGGTAGTTTTAGATAATATCTTATAATAAATATTCTAATATTATTGAGGATATCTCAATACACCAAGAGAAGTGAATTGAACGATTGCGTTTAGAGGGTGGAATAGATGTCCTCTTTCTTTGTCTCCAGTATTTGACTTTCATAAAAAAATATATTATAATATAAGTGGGACACGGAGAGGGACTATAAAAAAGGTTTCAAAACGAAGTTTTGAAACCTTTTTATTATTATTTATATAATTATATTATTGTATATTATTATATATAATAGTAAAGATCTTTAAGTTGATATTTTTTAAAAAAAGGTATATAATATTATTATATAAGAAATAATATGTTTAAAAGGAGGGTAAATGGCGAAAAAGAAAACTAATCTTTACGATGAAAATAGTATTGAATCATTGTCACCATTAGAGTTTACACGCTTGCGCCCGCAGGTATATGCAGGTGACTGTACTTATTCAACTCAGTTAGCCGTAGAAATTCTTTCTAACGCTGTAGATGAATTTAGATTAGGGCATGGAACTCAAATAGATATTGTAATCGAAAATAAAGTAATATCTATCCGGGATTATGGTCAAGGTTTTATTCCCAATAGCTTTAGAGATGATGGAAAGACGATTCTTGAAGCGGCTTTTAGTGTCATTAATACCTCTGGAAAATATAGGGAAGATGGAACTTATGAGGGAACATCATTAGGATCGTTCGGAATAGGCAGTAAAATTACAACTTATCTTTCTCATTGGTTAAATGTTTGGACTTTTAGAGATGGCGAGTATGAGTCAATTGAGTTTAAAGAGGGTGTTTTTTCACAACGAAGCACCGGAAAAACAGATTTACCTTCTGGTACAAAAGTTGTTTGGTTACCAAGTGAAGAGTTTTTTACTCACCCCGAAATTGAAATTGATAAATTTAGAGATTTGCTTCATACGACAGCATCTCTTTGTCAAGGATTAACAATTAACCTTACTTATAATGGAAAAGAGGAAAGTTTTTATTCTGCCAACGGTATTGATGATTTAGTTGATAAGGCAGTTAAGAACACAGAGTTAATTGATAACCGATGCCGAATTAGCTTTTCACAAGGAAAAGAAAAACTTGATTTTGTATTAACTTACACAACCAACTATTCTTCTACCATTGTGCCATATGTTAATACAGGATTAACAGAAAAAGGTCCCCACATTGTCGCGATAAAAACTCTGTTAACAAGAGAATTTAACAAGTTTTTCCGCGAAAAAGGGTGGATTAAGGAAAAAGAAGAAAATTTAACAGGCGATGATGTCCAAGAGGGTATGTATATTGTATTCAATATTACCGCCCCTGGAGTCGGATATGATGCTCAGGTCAAATCTACGATTACTCAAATTGACATGAGTAATTTTACTTCTGCTTTAGCTGAAAATCTCAACATATGGTTTCAAAGAAATGAAAAAGAAGTTAAGTTAATTGCAGATAAAGCACTCGCTGCCAGAAGAGCAAGAGAAGCAGCTAAAAAAGCAAGAGATAATGCAAGAAATCTTGAACAAAAAGGAAAGCCCAAATTTATCAACCTACCCACAAAGCTGGTTGATGCATGGAGTAAAGACAGAAGTAAATGTGAACTTTATATCACAGAGGGCGATTCTGCTGCGAATGGTCTAATTGCTGCTCGTAATGGAGAAACGCAGGCAATCTTCCCGATCAGAGGAAAAATTCTATCAGTTCGTAAAAGTACGGTAGAAAAAATTTATGCAAACCAGGAGATAGCAAATATTGTCCAGGCTCTTGGTTTAGAGATCGACAAACAAACGCACAAGTTAATCTATGACAAAAATAAATTAAGATACCATAGAATTATATTTGCGTGCGATGCTGATCCAGATGGAGCAGCAATTAAAACACTTCTTATTAACTGTTTCTATTGGCTTTGTCCAAAGCTTTTGACTGAAGGACATATTTATGTAGCAGTCCCACCACTTTTTAGAATTACAACTAAAAAGAATGAATATATTTATTTAAAGAATGCAGATGCATTAAATGAATATAAGGAAGCTCATAAGCGAGATAAATATTTAGTAAACAGAATGAAAGGTCTTGGTGAACAAGATCCAGAAGAATTAGCACAATGTTTGCTTGAAGATGAAACTCGGAATATCCAACAGTTAATAGTTAGTGATGAAGGAAAAACTGATGCCTTACTTGAAATCTTTGAAGGTACAGCAGTACAGCCAAGGCGAGATTATCTATTACAACACGGGGAGGAGGTTGCTGAATAATGGGTATTGATATTTTAAATGAATTACACGATAACTTTGTAGAATATGCATATGAAGTTAATAATCAGCGAGCTTTCCCGAATGCAAAAGATGGATTAAAACCTGGGCAAAGGGCTTGTCTTTGGGAGTTTTTTGTAAAAGGTTATGCTTCAAATAAACCGCACGTAAAATCAGCAAAAGCAGCAGGAGGAATTATTGGTTCATGGTGGCCACATGGCGATGCTGCCATTTATGACACTTTTGCTCGTATGAGCCAGCCATGGATCAATAATATTCCAGAAATTGATTGGCATGGTGCAAATGGTTCTGTAAAAGGGGGACCAGAGCCAGCAAGTTCTCGTTATACAGAAGCCAGATTATCAAAAGCAGCGGAAGAAGGTTTCTTTACAAACATTAAAAAAGATGTTGTAAATATGATACTTAACTTCAGTGAAGATGACGAATGGCCCGAAGTATTGCCAGCAATCTTCCCAAGACTTTTTGTAAATGGCTCACAAGGTATTGGATATACTATTGCTAACTCTTGGTTGCCGGGAAATTTAAATGAATTTTATGAAAAAGTCAAAGAATATATTAAAAATGATGGCATTATAACATATGATAATATTTATCCAGATTTTCCTTCTGGTGGCGTCATTGTTAATAAAGATGATTTAAAAGAGATTTATTTAACAGGAAAAGGCAAAGCCGTTCTTAGAGCTAAAACCGAAATTAAAGGTTCTTCCATTTTAATCACAGAACTTCCTTATCAGATTTATGTTGAACCGCTAATTAACTCAATTAAAGAGTTAGTTAATAAAGAAGAAATTACCGGCATTAAAGACATCTATAATAAATGTGATAAAACTCATCTTTTAATTGAAATTGAGTGTGATGGTTCACCAAGAGTAGTCCTTAATAAATTATTTGCTTTGACAGATTTGCAGAAAACATACAGTGCAAATCAGTATGCAATGATTACAAAGGTACCGGAGCTATTAAATTTAGAGCAATATATTAAAGTTTATGTTGAACATAATCTTTCGTGTATCGTTAAAGAAAGTCAGTTTGATCTAAATAAAGCGAAAGAACGTCTTGAAATTATTGATGGGCTTTTAAAAGCATTAGAAGATATTGATAATGTTATCAAAACAATCAAAGAATCTGAAAGTGCGGCTGTTGCAAAAAAAGCCCTTTGCAAAAAATATAAATTAACTGAAAATCAAGCAAGTGCTATTCTTGATATGAAATTAGCAAAATTAGCACACCTTGAAGGACTTGAACTTAAAAAAGAGCAGGAAGAATTAAATGATATTGTTGCAAAGTGTATTGCATTTCTTGATAGTAAAGAAGCACAGCAAAAAGAGTTTTTAAAACGTCTTGGAGATTTCTGTAAAAAATATGGATATGCTCGCCGCACAGAGGTTATTCAAGTAGAAGAACCAAAAGAAGAAGAAAAAGAAATTATCCATGTCGAACCAGAGCAGTGTATGGTAGTATTAACTGAAAGCGATTATATTAAACGAATTCCACTTTCTTCTTTTAGGGCGCAAAAACGTGCGGGATCTGGGATAAAAACGCAAGATGATATTACTAAAGCAATGATTCGTACCAATACTATTGATAAACTCCTTATTTTTACGAATAAAGGTATGATTTATAAATTATTGGTAAATGATATTCCTACTGGCACGAATTCAGCAAAAGGAACATCAATAAAAGCTCTGGCTGATATGGATGCAAACGAAAGAATCGAAAGCATTTATTCTGTATATAGAGATACCGAGGCAAAATTTGTTGTTTTTGCTACAAAGAATGGACTAATTAAAAAGACGCCATTAACAGAATATGTTGGCGTGAAAAAGAAAAATGGTCTATTAGCAATAAAGATGAAAGACGATGACAGTATTGCCAGCGTAACCATTCTTAAAGATGAAGATGTCATTTTACTAACTGCTCTTGGAAAATTAATACGTCTTAAAACATCTGATATTGGAGTTTCAAGTAGAACTTCTCTTGGTGTTAAAGGAATTGGACTTGAAAAAGATGATTTTGTAATCTCTATGGCAACTATCAGAGATAAAACTGATGACCTTGCTGTTTTTACATCAAAGGGATACGGTAAACGAATTTCACTTGATGAAATAAGGGCGCAAGGTAGAGGTGGAAAAGGTCTTATTGCCTATAAAATTGATGATACGCGGGGAACTGTTGTAGCTTCTGCGATGGTAAATGATAAAGATCAGATTCTTTTATGCGGTGAAAACAATTCTATTTGTATAGATTGTAGTTCAATCCCAGCAACTGGGCGAGCTGCAAAAGGAATCATTATGATTAAAGGCAATATAGTTTCTGCCTCAAAAGTATAAAAACAAGGGGGCAACTCCTTGTTTTTTTTAGTATAATATTAGTATGATCGAGAATAAGAAATATTTTATAGACCAGATCAATTCGTCAAAAGCGAATAAAATGACTTCTTTATACCACTATTCAGGAACTGGATTTAAAAAAGCCGCATTAAATTTAGGCGTTTTTAGAAAAGAAGATAAAAAACTCGTTGGTGTATTGCAATGAGGTTGTTCTTTTCAAGAGGGGATCCGCCTGGATAGATATGTAAAAGAACCAATAGAGAAATCAGAATATTTAGAACTAAATCGTTTTAGTATGGCTGATTCAGAAGGGAAAAATTCAGAATCGCAGGCAATTTCTTTAGGAATTAAATGAATTAAAGAAAATATGCCCGAAATTCGGCTATTGGTTTCTTATGCGGGTCGGAAAGAGGGGAACTATGGATATATATATCAGGCCACTAACTGGGAATATTTGGGTTATTTTATATCTGACGGATTTTGGTTTTTAGATGGAAATGAGCGTCATTCGATTACATTATGAACACAATATAAGCGCCATTGCCATGGCGAGGGATTTACCAAAGGTATTTGTAGTTTATATTCGGATGTACGCCAAACTTGAACAAAGCAATTTATTTATATTCAAAGGCTGGACAAAACTTTAACTGTTGCGTCCCCTGTTTTACCATACCCAAAACCGGCAACAGAATATCCTATTATGGTGCGAGAAAAAATTTATAAACAAAATGATGAAGTTTTTAACGCGCATGAAGATAAGCGTGAATTTGTTGAATATTATTATGAACCTGAAAAACGTTTGTTCTCTATCCGGGCTTTAAAACGTCGTGGTGAATGGGAAGAAATAGAAAGATATCTACCGAATGTGGCAATGTATGGTATTGATGGCACATTAGAACAGACTCTTGGTCAGTTAGAAAGTATCCCCGAAAAAGCCGTCAGAGCAAGGATTAGAAATGCTGCCCGTTTAGAAAAAGAATATAAAAAGAAATATTATCGTTTCTATGATGATGAACCAGAAGAAGAAATAGATGTTCCATTGATTTGTATAATTGATGGGATCCCCTTTAACTGTTTTACTGATGCAGGAATGTATTTGGGCGTTTCAAAACAAGCTGTACATCAAGCCCGGCAAAGAAAAGCAAAAAAGATTGCTGGAAAAGATATTACATGGATTGACTAATTTTTTATATTATGATATAATTATAATATAAAAGGAGTATATAAAATGTATGATGATAAGACTGCTTTAAAACGAATTGAATTTTTAGTTACCGAATTAAACCGTTTAACTGCCTTATATGATGAAGGCAAACCAGAAATTAGTGACACAGATTGGGATAAATTATACTTCGAATTACAGGATCTGGAGCGCCAGTTTAATATTTATCTTCCAGACTCTCCAACACAGTCCATTTCTTATGAAGTCAAGAGTGCTTTGAAAAAAGTTACTCATAATCACCCAATGCTGTCACTGGATAAAACTAAAGATATGCGAGAAGTTTATTCATTTTTAGGCAAGCACGAATTTGTTGCTATGTGTAAGATGGATGGGCTTACTTGCTCTTTGCGTTATTTAGATGGAAAATTAGTTAGTGCTGAAACCAGAGGAGACGGCATTATTGGAGAAGATATTCTTCATAATGTCTTAACAATTAAAAGTGTTCCAAAACGCATTCAATATGATAAGGAGCTTATTGTAGATGGAGAAATTATATGTACATATAGTGACTTCGATGAATTTAAAGAAGAGTATCAAAACCCTCGTAATTTCGCTGCTGGATCAATTAGGCTGTTAGATAGTAATGAGTGCGCTAAAAGAAAATTAACTTTTGTAGCGTGGGATATGATTAAGGGTTATCCAACTCTTACCTCTATGACGCATAGGTTATTAGCCCTATCTAAATTGAATTTTACAGTTGTTCCTTTTTTAAACAATGGCGAAAAAGATCCGAGAGAATTTTTAGTCAAACAGTCTAAAGAACTTGGATATCCTATTGATGGGCTTGTATTTAAATTTGATGATATTGAATATGGTGAAGGATTAGGCGAAACCGCGCATCATAAAAGAAATGCTATCGCTTTTAAGTTTGAGGATAACACGCAAGAAACGACATTAAAATATATTGCTTGGACTATTGGCAGGACTGGGGTTTTAACTCCAGTGGCTGTTTTTGAACCAATAGAACTTGAGTCAACAATAGTTGAAAGAGCAAGTTTGCATAATGTTAGTGTTATGAATAACATTCTTGGTGAATATCCGTATGTTAATGAGCCAATTCATATTTTTAAGGCAAATCAAATTATTCCGCAAGTTGTACCAGTAGATGAAGAGTTTAGATTTGATGATTATGATGATGTGCCGCCTTGGACAGAGATATTGTCTAAACCTGAGACATGCCCATACTGCGGTTCTCCAATTTCATATGATAAATCAGCTGATGGAATAATTACTGCCAACTGTAAAAATAAGGACTGTAAAGGTAAACTACTTTATAAGCTTGATTATTTTTGCAGTAAAAAAGGATTAGATATTAAACATATATCTGAAGAAACAATCCAGGATTTACTTGATTTTGGTTTTGTTAATAATTGCGCCGATATTTTAAATTTACGAAGCCATTTTAATGAATGGATAAATAAAGATGGCTATGGTTGGCAAAGCGTACAGCGCATTCTTGCATCTATAGATAATGCAAAAATCAATACAACCCTAAACAAATTTATTTCTTCTCTTGGTATCGATTTAATTGGAGAAAATGTTTCAAAAGAACTTTGTAAATATTTTAAAGATTATGAATCGTTCAAAAATGCCTGCCAAAATGGATATAAATTTGAACAGATCCCCAGTTTTGGAGACGCTAAGGCGACAGCACTAAGAACCTATGATTTTACTGAAGCCGATCAGATTTATAGTTATTTTTCTAATATGAAAAATCCTTATTATGAAGATACGGTTGATGAGAAACCTCTTGAAGGTATGACTATTGTTATTACTGGTGGTTTGGGCATCTTTAAAAACCGGGATCAAATGAAAGAAATGATTGAAAAATATGGTGGTAAAGTTGCCGGATCAGTTAGTAAAAATACGAATTGTTTGGTAAACAATGATGTAGATTCAACTTCTACGAAAAACCAGAAGGCTAAAGCCTTAGGAATTGAAATCATTAGTGAACCAGATTTTATTAAAAAATATCTTGACAAAGTAATGGGAGAAGGTGTATAATATGGATATGGATAGAGAATATCAATTAGCTATCCTTGCAGTTACTTTAGCTGAATTTGAACTTCATAGAGGCAATCATACAGAGGCTGAAATTTATGACCTTCTTATAGACGCTAATTTAAGTCTTGCTGAATTAGAAATTTTAGATGAAGCGGTTTCAAGAATTATTGAAGAATTGTTGTAGGAGGAAAAATAAATGACAGATAAGGCAAAAGAATTACTTCTGTATTTAAGGAAACATGAAAATGTTACTGCGGCTGCCCTCGCTGAGGAGCTCGGTTGGACAAAAAAGCAGGTAGATGGCGTTTTTACAATGGCTATCCAGAGAAAAGGGCTTGGCGAAAGAGTTGTTAGTGACGATCCAAAAGTAAAATATCTCACTCTTAATATAGATGGTTATGCTGCCACTTTAGACGAGGACTAAACAATAGAATTACTGTATTATGGCATCGCGCTAATAATCGGTATTGCTCTTTGTTATTTAGCACTGCGTCCAAAACTAATACAGATAACAGAGATAAATGAACAAAATATTTTAAAAAATAAAGAAATACTTTCACAACTTGAAACTAATACTGCTCTTAACCAAGAGCAGGAGAAAAAGCTCGCTTCTCTTAATCAAGAAAAAGTTAAATTAGAAGCGGAAATTTCTGAAAAACAAAATTCAGCAAATCAAATTTTTGATACACAATCTCAACTTTTGCAAGAAAAATTTAATAATTCAATTATTAAATTAAAAGATGAATATTTGCACGCTGAAGAAGATGCAAAAAATGAATACTTAAAAATGCTTTCTGAGCAAGCGATAAGTTTTTCGACCGAATCTATAGCCGCAAATGAGCAAATAATTGGATTAAGAAAAGAACTCCAAGAGTATAAGTCAAAATATAGCGCAGTTGTAGAAGATTATAAACGTGCTCAAGAGATGAAAACGAAACAAATGTTCTATCGTTTACAACTCACCCATACTGATATTGAGGAGATTGCTAAAATCGCCGAAGTAGGGCAATATTTGCGAGATCCTCGCCCGATCAGTAAAGTTATATGGGCAGTTTACTACAATAATGCTTATACGGATCTGGTTGGTAGAGTTATCGGAACAGGACGCCATACGGGTATTTATAAATTAACGAATACAACGAATGGTATGGTTTACATCGGGCAAGCGGTTGATATAGCCAACAGATGGAAACAACATATTAAATGCGCTCTTGGTGCTGAAAATGCACCAAACAATAAATTATATCCCGCTATGGCGGAAGTAGGTCCAGAACAGTTCACATTTGAAGTTCTTGAAGAATGTGAACCTGAAGTATTAGACAGTAGAGAACAATACTGGCAAGATTTTTATAAAGCCAAAGAGTTTGGTTATAGTGTAAGATAAGGAGACAATAATGTATAGAATCATTGATGGCAATAATACGGGAAAAACTCGTAGACTTTTGCTTGAGTGTGCTGAACACAATGGAGTTTTTGTGTGTTCACACCCAGAAAGAGTGCCAGAGAGATGTGCTGCTTACGGAATACCATTAGTTGATGCTATTGGTTATGAAGATTGGATGAGCATCGCAAGAATTGAGGGCAAATATATTGATAATTCAAAAGATGTCTATATTGATGAGATCGGTAAGTTTGTAAAAGAGTTTATCCCATATTTAAAAGGCTATACATTAACAGTAGATTAGTATGAAGTTAGAAAACATTAGTTTATATAATTTTACTAATGCGATAGACCATTTAATTGATATAAAAGATAGTAATTATGGTTCAGCAGATTATGATACGGTAAAAAAGATTAGCCACGAAAAAGGCAGATCGGTTATAGACACAATCTTTTTACAAAATGAAGATAAAGTATGTGAGTATTTTGTAATTGGAAATAAGGATTTACAAGAGCTGCTTACTTTAAAAGACACTCATGTTTATAAAGAAGCGATGGATAGTATTTCGGTTCAAATGACAATTACTGCTTCTCCAGAATGGATCGCAGAATTGGATAATGTTAAATCTGATTGCTTAGTTGTAAAAAGACAAGATGGCAAATATACTTTGATTTTAACGTATGCGGATATCGCCCGCATTAATAAAAATATAAGCAAACCCATTAGCGATGATTGGGATTACTTTCTTTCTCGTATTAACTCACTTCCTTATGTCCAACAGTTGATTTTTTAATTAAAAAATGATATAATATTTATAGTATAGGAAAATAGGAGATAGGAATGAAACAGGATTTTTTGAATTTTTTAGACCAATTAATGGCAGCTGAGCCAAATAAAACAGCAGAGCTGATGAATGACAACGTTAAGACTTATATCGAGGCGTTGAAAATGGCATCAGAGGAGCAAAAGGAGAAACCCGAAATCACCGATAATGGCAAAATGATTTTGGGGTATATGCAGACTTCTGATATTCAGGCGTTGACTTCTAAAAAGATCGCAGAAGGCATTGTAATGAGTTCTCGCGGTGTTGCTGGGGCTCTTCGCAAATTGGTAACAGATGGTTACTGCGAAAAAGTGGGGCAAAACCCGTCAGTTTATGTTTTGACAGAAAAAGGAAAAAATTATATAATTGAAGAAGATTAAGTAAAAGAAAAGGAAAATAAGAATGGCAAAGAAATTTATTAATGCAACTCACGTTGAGGGTCTAATTTATAATCATACTCTCGAGGAAAAAGTATCTGGTCCGAATTCAAAAACACCTGGCACAAAGTATATCTCTGGCACGGTTGAGGTAGCAACAGATGACGCACTGGTTAATATTGTTCCAGTTCATTATACATATGTTACACCTACAACTTCAAGCGGAAAAGAAAATCCGTCCTATGCTACATTGATGAACATTATCAATGGAACTTTTAAGACTGTTGTAGCTGATGGCGCAGATCGTGCACAGAAGATTAGAATTGATTCTGCTATTGGTTTGAATGAGTTCTATTCTGACAGATCTGGTACAGAGGAACTGGTTAGTGTTAAGAGAAATGAGGGTGGTTTCGCCCATACGAATGGTAACTTCACAAATGATGAGACTTTGAGAAATACTTTCGATGTTGATATTGTGATTACCGGCGTTCGTAGACTTGATGGCGATCCTGATCGTGGCACCGATGATAAGGTTATTGTTAAAGGAGCAATCTTTGACTTTAGAGGAAGTCTGCTTCCAGTAGAGTTCTCAGTTTTGAATCCTGCGGCAATGAATTATTTTGAGGGACTTGATGCAAGTAATAAGAATCCAGTTTTCACAAGAGTTACTGGTCGTCAGGTTTCTGAAACAATTGTTCGTCAGATTACAGAAGAGGGTGCATTTGGTGAACCAAAAGTAAGAGAAGTTAGTAGCTCTCGTAAAGATTTTGTTATTACTTGGGCAAAAGCTGAGCCTTATATTTGGGACGATGAAAGCACTATCACAGTAGATGAGTTTAAGAAAGCAATTGCCGATAGGGAAATGACTCTTGCTGAACTTAAACGCAGAAATGATGAGTTTAAAGCAAATCGCAATAACGCTGGTGGTGCTTTTGCTTCAACAACCAGCACAGTTACAGCACCAAGTCCTGGCGTCTTTAACTTTTAAGGGGGTGCGCTATGGGAGCTGTTAATATTTTGAATATCCAGCCTAATAAAGTAAGTAGAGATATGAGAGGCTATTCGGTAATGCTTTATGGCACACCGAAAAGTGGTAAAACCACAACCGCTTCTAAGTTCCCAAAGGCTCTCTTAATTGCTTTTGAAAAAGGCTATTCAGCAATTCCAGATGTTATGGCTGCTCCAGTTTATAGCTGGGCAGATTTCAGAAACATTCTTCGCCAGCTTGATGCTCCAGAAAGCAAAGAGGCATATTCAACCATTGTTATTGATACTGCCGATATTGCCTATGATTATTGCATTAAATATATTTGTGCAAAAGCTTCTGATGCACAGCATGACTATGATAACATTGGTGATATTCCTTATGGTAAAGGATATAAAATGGCTGAGACAGAATTTGATGAGTGTTTGAGGAAAATTCTTCAAATGGATTACGGTCTTGTTTTGATCAGTCACGCAACGGATAAAACCTTTACAGACACAAATGGTCAGGAATACAGTCAAATCGTTCCTACCCTCGATGCAAGAGCAAGAAAAATCTGTGAAAGAACTTGCGATATTATCGGTTATACACACGGCGAGTTTAATCCAGATGGTGGAACTACAACCTATATGGAAATGCGTGGAACTCCTCGTTTTGTAGCTGGATCAAGATTTACATATACACCAGACAGAATCGTTTTGAGTTATGATAATCTTCGCCAAGCAATTGCTGATGCAATTGATAAAGAGGCCCAGGTTAAAGGATCTCACGTTCTTACTGATGAAAAACCAGTAGTCCATCAAGAGTCAGAACAGGTTTATGATTTTGATGCGATGATGAGCGAATTTAATGATCTGGTAAGTGCGCTGATGAGTGATACTGCAAAACAGAGTGCCAATGCTAAAAAAATTACAACAATTGCAGATAAGTATCTCGGCAAAGGAAAGAAAGTTGGAGATTGCACACCTTCTAATGCGCCACAGCTTGATTTAATCCTTGTTGAGTTAAGGGAATTGGTAAAATAATAATAAGTCCAACCCCATGGAAACATGGGGTTGATTTTTTTTATAAAATATGGTATAATAAAGGTAAGAAAAGGAGTGTGGTTTGAGATGCATATCGTAAAATGTCCGATTTGCGGTAAAGATTTTGACCGAGATAAAATCCCAAACCGCCAGATGGGAAGAAGATACGCCCATATTGAATGTTGGGCACGAAAAGAGTCTATGAAAACTCAAGACGAAAAAGATAGAGAGAGTCTTGAGGAATATATAATGAATTTATTTGGATTAAATGTAATTAGTCCAAAAATTAAAAAACAAATTGATACATATCATAACGAATATAATTATACTTATACGGGAATTAAAAAGGCTTTAATTTATCAATTTGAAGTAAAGAAAGGTGATTTAAAGCAGGCTAACGGCGGTATAGGTATTGTTCCTTATGTATATGACCAAGCAAGAAATTATTATTATCAAATTTGGTTAGCACAACAAAGGAATGAAAATAAGGTTTTAATGGATTACATTCCGAAAGTTGTTAAAATATGTATTGATAACCCGCAACGGCAACCAAAAAAGCGGGATCTATTTAGTTTTTTAGATGAGGAAGAAGGTGATGTATAATAGCAACTAAATATGTGGATCCGACTGCTATTATGCAGGTTATTGGGTGTGTTTATAATGATCCGTCGTTATTAGATGCTACTGATAAATATAACATCACCCCAGAGGACTTCCCAGATGAATTTCATCGTATTGTTTTTGGTTCAATATTTAAAATATATGAACTTGGAGCAACAAAAATTAACTTAGATAATATAGTTGACTTTTTATCAAGCCGCCCTAAAAGTGAGGCTGTATTTAAACAGCAAAAGGGCGAAGAATGGGTATTAAAAGTTTCTGAAATGGCTATTCCTGCTTCATTTGATTATTATTATAGTCGATTGAAGAAGTTTAGCCTTTTAAGAGCATATGATAGTTATGGGGTTGATGTAAAGTTTATTTATGACCCCGATAATATTTTAGATACAAAAAAGAAACAAACTCAAGAAGAGCAACTTGATAACTCAACATTGGATCAAATAGCGCAAAAAGTAGATCAGATGATTGAAAGCATCAGAATTAGATATGTTGATGATGTTTATCAAGAAGCCCATCAAGCAAGTGAGGGACTTGAAGGATTAATCGAAAGTTTTAAAGAGAAACCAGAAGTAGGAGTACCTATGTATGGGGCTTTGATTAACACGGTTACAAGAGGCGCAAGATTAGGAAAGTTTTATTTAAGATCTGCTCCTACTGGTGTTGGTAAGTCAAGAACAATGATTGCGGATGCGTGTTATATTGCGTGTAATGAAATTTATGAGGATAGATTTGGGATTTGGCGTAAAAATGGCACGATGCAGCCGACTTTGTATATAACGACAGAGCAGGATAAGTCTGAGATTCAGACAATGATGTTGGCTTTCCTTGCAAGCGTTAATGAGGAACATATTTTAAATGGTAGGTATGAGGGTGATGAAGAAGAGCGTGTATATCATGCAATTAAAATTTTAAAAGATTCACCGTTGTATATTGTTGAACTTCCAGATTTTTCACTTCAAGATATAGAAGATATTATTAAAAAGAATATCCGGGAACATGATATTAAATTTGTGTTCCATGATTATATTCATACAAGTATTAAGATTTTGGAAGAAATTACTCGTCGTTCTGGTGGGGTTAAATTAAGAGAAGATAATATCTTGTTCATGCTTTCAACAAGGTTAAAAGATTTGTGTAATCAATATGGCGTATTTATCTTATCAAGTACGCAGTTAAATGCTGATTATCAAGTGTCTGAAACACCAGATCAAAACTTATTGCGTGGCGCAAAAGCAATAGCAGATAAAATTGACTGGGGAAGCATTTTACTTCCAGTCAAACAAGAAGATATAGAATCATTAGCAAAAGTATTGCAAAAGTCCGGTTTTGAAAAACCAACGCATAAATTGTCAATATATAAGAATCGACGTGGCAGATATAATGGAATTTATCTTTGGTGCAAAGGAGATTTGGGAACTTGTAGAGTCAATCCGATTTTTGCAACAAACTGGGGATATGAATTAATACAAATGGAAGACTTCCAGATCGAAGTAGGAGGAGCATTTTAATGATGAAATATAAAATATTAACACCAGATGAAGATGGTAAATTTATTTTTACAAAAGAAGAATTAGAAAAACTACTTGACGAGGTATACCAAGAAGGTTTTGATGATGGGAAGAAGATTACTATTACAACCCCTTCTGCCCCAGCTAGCCCTTGGGTTGTAAATCCATATAATCCAGTTATTTATGCGGATAAAACTGCACCGACATATACAACTACAACTTGGATGAAAGCAACAGGAAAAGGGGAGGATGTTTTATTATAATGGCAAATAATTGCTGCTATTCTATGAAAATTGTTGGGCATAATAAACAAGACATAGACGAATTTATTTCAATGCTTCAGTATCACCATAAAGATGGGAAATATTTTGCTCGCATCTTTGAAGCGTATGTAAGCAATATTTATGAAGAAAATGAAGATAGGTTTGTCGCCTCAGTTGATGGCGATTGCGCTTGGAGTGTTTATAGCTGCATGTGCGCGGGTCCTTTTACATATTATGATCGAAATTGTGAAAAAGATAATGAAATTACAAATTTGGCAATAGAAACAAAAAGGTTAAACTTAATTGTCGAAATTTTTTCTGAAGAACCGGGAATTGGTTTTGCAGAGCATATCATTTTTGATAATGGAACAGAAGTCTTGATGGAAGAAGAAGATTATGGTGAATATTATAATGATGAGAATTTATCGATTGAAGAATTTGAAGAAGAAAATGGTCTGCACTTAACTGAAAAGCAAAAAGAAAAATTAATTGAAGAACAGTACGTTTGTATTGGCGGGTATGATATGGAGTTTACAATCTAAATGGCTGGTTATGAAAAAAGTGAAATAAGAAAACAGATAGAGATTGAGGACATCTATTCACTCTTGGTAGAGTTTGGTGGAGAACCTGAATACTCTGCTTTTGGTATTATTTCAAGAACTATTTGTCATAACCCCGCCCATGAGGGCAGCCGTAAATTATATTATTACACCAATAGTGACTTGTTTAGATGTTATACCGATTGCGGCGATTCATTTGATATATTTGAATTGGTGCAAAAAGTAAGCCGTATTCAATGGAGCCAGCCGCTTGATTTAAATGGTGCTGTCAGATATATTGCTTTAAAATTTAGTATTGATGGCGGTTATACACCAGAAGAAGATATAGCGAATGCAGAAGATTTTAAAATAATTGAGCAGCATGCGCGAGTCAAAGACATTGAATTAAAAGATTTGAAAGTAGAATTGGAAGAATATGATTCTTCCGTTTTAGATAAGATGCGCTATGACATTGTGTTAACCCCTTGGTTAAAAGAAGGAATGACACAAGAAGTATTGGATAGCGCAAAAATAGGATACTGGTTGGGCGATGACCAAATTACAATCCCCCATTATGATGAAAACTGGCGCTTCATAGGACTTCGTGGAAGAACGATGTGTAAAGAAGAGGCAGAACGCTTTGGAAAATATCGCCCAATTAGAATTCTTGGGACTCAATATAATCACCCTCTTGGTATGAACTTATATAATCTAAATTTTAGTAAAGATAATATAAGGCAAATGGGGAAAGCAATTATTTTTGAGTCAGAAAAAAGTTGTCTATTATATAGAAGTTATTATGGACAGGGAGCCGATATAACGACCGCATGTTGCGGAAGTAATATATCTGCGTATCAGATCCAAAAATTGTTGGATACAGGGGCAAAAGAGATTATCGTTGCCATGGATCGGCAATTCCAGGCTATAGGGGATCAGGAATGGAAGCATTTAACAGGAAATTTTGTTAAAATATATAATAGATATAAAAATTATGCCTTAATTACATTCATAGTAGATAAAAATATGATTACGGCATATAAAGCAAGCCCAATAGATGAAGGGCCAGATAAATTTATGAAATTATTTAAAGAAAGGGTGGCGTTATAAATTGAATTATGTTTTAAGACGACCAAGAGATAAAGATAAAACCGCCCTTGTTCAAGTATTGATTAATAGAGGGATTAAAGAAGAAGATATATATCATTTTTTGCATACAACCGATGATGACCTAATTCCTCCAGAAACAATAGAACACATAAAGGAGGGTGCCGATCTTTTATTAAAGCATATCAAGGCAAATAGCAAAGTATTTATTCAACCAGATGCTGACGTAGATGGTTTTACAAGCGCGGCAATTTTAATAAATTATTTATATTTAATTTATCCAGATTTTGTACGAAATAATATAAAATATAATGTTCATAATAATAAAGAACATGGTATAGATTTAAATTTTATAAATAATGATATAAAATTAGTTATAGCACCAGACTCAAGTTCAAATGAGTATGATATTCATAAAATATTATATGATAAAGGGATAGATGTATTGGTAATAGACCACCATAATGCAGATGGATATTCTCCTTATGCGTGTGTAATTAATAACCAAATATCTGATTATCCGAATAAAGATTTATCTGGAGCTGGAATGGTTTATAAATTCTGTTGCTATTTAGACCAGGTTTTAGGACTTGATAATGCTGATAAATTTTTGGATTTAGCGGTATTTGGAATTGTTGCTGATGTAATGCCTTTGACCAACTTTGAAACAAGGCGTCTAATTGTAAAAGCCATAGATAATTTTAATAATAAATTTTTGAATGTGCTTGCTTCACAGAATAGTTTTCAAAGCGGAATTGAATTAACGCCTAAACTCTTCTCTTGGTCTATGGCACCAGCAGTTAATGCAATTTGCAGAGTTGGATCGCGTGAGGATAAAATGCTTGTTTTTAGTGCCATGTTGGATTTTTTAGCCGATAAGGAAGTGCCTTCAACCAAGAGAGGACATAAAATAGGTGATACAGAAGTATTGGCTGAGCAAGCGGTTAGGGTTGCTAAAAATGTCAAATCGGGACAAGATCGAGCGCGAGATAGATTAAGCGAAGAATTTGAAGATTTGATCGAATCGAAAAATCTTCTTGAAAACAAAATTCTTGCTTTAAAAATGAAGGACTCGACGCAAGAAGATAGAAATATCACCGGGCTTGTTGCAAATAAGTTAATGAGTAAATATCAACGACCAGTTATGGTTTTAAGCCGTAAAGTCTTGGAGGATGGCTCGGTTCATTGGGCTGGATCTGGTAGAAATGGCGGCGATGGATTAGAAAGTTTTCAAAAGTTTCTTATTAACTCGGAATTGATAGATTATGCGGCCGGTCATGATAATGCGTTTGGAGTTTCTATCCCAGATGAAAACTTTGCAAAGTTAATAGAATATGGAAATTCAGAATTAGCCGATCTTGACTTTACTCCTAAGCATAAAATTGATATAATATATTATGGAAATAATATTGATATTGGAGATATTGCATCACTTGCTGATAACAATGATCTCTGGGGAGAGGGCGTTGAAGAGCCAAAAGTTTTAATAAAAGATTTGGTGATTAGGCCCGGTAGTATCAGTTTATCTCCAAAAGGATATTTTAAAATAGATATGGGTTCAGAATTATCTATTGTAAAGATGAGAATGAGCCATGATGAATATGACACGATAGAAAATACACGAAATGCTAAACTTGATATAGTTGGAACTTGCTATAGAGCAGTTGGGTTTGGCGACGGATTACAAATTAGAATTGATGATTATGATTTACATAGTCAGCAATGGTATTTTTAAAGAAAGGAGGCAGACATGGAATTAACTAAAACGCAACAAGATGCACTTGCGTTAGCAGTTTCGCGATACTTAAATAATGAGCCATATACTTGTATTTCGGGATTTGCTGGTGTTGGGAAAACAACCCTCATTTCTTATATTGTAGAGGCTCTTGGTTTATACCCATTTGAAGTTTGCTATATTGCTTATACTGGAAAAGCTTCGCTTGTTTTGCGTAATAACGGTTGTGAAAATGCCATGACTGCCCATCGTTTATTATATCAGTCATATCCAAGAGGAGATGGAACATTTTTTCATAAACCGAAATCTGTTCTCCCCCCTTATAAATTGATAGTGTGTGATGAGGTATCAATGCTCCCAAAAGACATGTGGGAATTGCTGTTATCTCATCATATACATGTGCTTGCGCTGGGGGATCCTGCACAGTTGCCGCCAATTACAGAAGATAATGGTATTTTACAGCATCCGCACATTTTTTTAACTGAAATTGTGCGCCAAGCGCAAGACAATGAAATTATTAAATTAAGTATGGATATTCGAGAAGGACGTCCGTTAGTTCCTTTTAGAGGAAAACAGGTTCAAGTTATCAATAAAGAAGATGTTGTCGATGGTATGTATACATGGGCAGATCAAATAATCTGTGCTAAAAACGATACCAGAAGAAAGATAAACGATTTTATGAGAGCAAAATTGTTTGATGTTCATACGCCAGATCCAATAGAGGGTGATAAAGTTATTTGTTTAAAAAATGATTGGGATCACGTTAATGGCTATGGCGATTTTATGGTAAATGGCACTGTTGGTCAGGTCTCTTACATCAGATATGAAGATGGAAATAAATATTTAAAACCTCTTATGAAATGGGATTTTTTACCAGATGAATATGTGCCTTCTCAATGTAAAGTCGATCCGTTTTTTAGAAACTTAAATGTTGATTATAAATTATTAACCACGGGGGAACCAACTGTTAATGCTAAAAATTTTAGAACATTTCCCCCGAATATAACTCCGAAAGAGTTTGATTATGGTTATTGTATAACTTGTTGGAAAGCCCAAGGTGACCAGTATGGAAAAGTTCTTTTGTTTGAAGAAAGTTTTCCATTTGATGCTGAAGAACATCGGCAATACCTTTATACTGGTATTACAAGGGCAATAGATAAATTAGTTGTAGTTAAAAAATAAAAGGAGATATAAAAATGAAAGTGTATTTGGCTGGAAGTATCTTCTACATAGGAGATTATTACCGCAATACTGCTTGGGCGGCAAAAGTCCGAGAGGCATTTCCTGGAATTGATTTGTATTCACCAATAGAGAATACAGAGATTAACGGCATTGAGGGCAAAAAGAAATTTGCTGGGTCAAAACTTATTGCAGATGGCGATAATGCAAGGCTTGACAACACCGATGTTCTTATTGCTTGTATTGATGGAGATGTGCTTCCGAGTGGAACTTGTGCTGAAGTTGGCGTAATGCGTGAAAAGATCCGCAGAGGTGACCATAAATATGTTGTTGGTATTTGTACCGATAATAGAGAGTGCTCACGTACCCACAGCACGGAGAAAGATGCTGGTGCTGCTGCCGATATTTGTGAGCAACAGTATTCGTATCAAAATCTGTATGTAGTTGGTTGTATTAAAGAGTCTGGTGTATTAGTAAGTAGCATTGATGATGCAATCGATTTTATGAAAAAGATTGCCCCAGAATTTGGACAGGAGATTGCGGAATAGTGGATTTAAATTATAAAGTAAAACGGTTCAGAGAAATTGCAACCAGTCTTGCTGATTTATATGAACGAAAAAACAGCAATTATGGAGATAGTTTTGGTAAACTATATCGCGATCTCGGCCCAGTAGCAGGACTTGTCCCATTACATAATAAATTGGATAGAGCAACCAGTTTAATTCAGGGCGATGTAAATCATTTTGAGTCAATTGAAGATACTCTTAAAGATTTGGCGAGTTATGCAATTATGAACCTAATTGAGTTAGAGTTAGCTAAGGAGAATCAAAATGAACAGTAATTTATTGTATGGGATTTCTGATAAGCCTAAAAGCGTTAAAGAGTTGCTTTTGTATGGATTTCAGAACTGCCTATCTATTTTAACAGCTACGATCCTGATTGCAACGATCTGTGGAACAAATGTAGCAGCTGGCTTGGTGGCAGGAGGAATGGCAACCATTACATTCCTTTGCTTAACTGGTTTTAAAGTTCCGCTATTCTTTTCCAATAGTGGAGCAACGGTTAGTGCCGTACTTGGCGCCTATGCCTTATCTTCCTCTGTTGAAGAAAATTGTACAGCAGTTGTATTAGGTGGTGCCACAATTTGTTTGATGAACTTTTTGTTCTCAAGATTAATTAAAAAGCTTGGCGCCGACTGGATCAAAAAAGTTTTGCCAGATATTTTGGTAGGAACAATTATTCTTGCTATTGGTATTAACTTGATGGGTTTTATTCCCGGCTATATGCAAGTTAATGGAGCTTATAGTCTGGTAGGAATTGGATTTGGGTTTTTAACAATGTTTATTACTGCGTTAATTAACCACTATGGAAAAGGTTTAATCCCAACACTTTCTTTCCTCTTAGGACTTGCAATTTCATATGGAATTGTGCTTTTATTCTCTGTTACGGGAATTATGCCGCTTGTGGATTTAAATCAGTTTCATATTACTGGATTGTTTAGTATGCCAGATTTCAGCTTTATGCATCTTGATTTTAAGAATTTTAATTGGGCATTACTTCCACAAATTATGATTTTGTTTGCTTGCGTAAACGTTGGCGCAGTAGCAGAGTCAATTGGCGATATTCTCACTTGTTCACAGATTACAGAAACAGACCTTGTTTCTACTGTTGGTGTTCATAGGACAATGTTGTCTGATGGTATTGCAGACTTGGTTGGCTGCTTAATTGGATCTCAGCCAACAACAACATATGGCGAGAGTTTGGCAACTATTGCGGTTAGCAGAGTAGCTTCAACAAGAGTAATCTTTACAGCCGCTGTAATGACAATTTTGCTTGGATTCATTCAGCCATTTAATGTAGCTATTGTAAATATGCCGTCATTCCTTTTTGGTGGTATTTCCATTCTTGCTTATTCATATATTTCATTGAGTGGCATTAAGGTATTGGCGCATAATAATATAGACTTTGATAATTCTAAAAATATGATTATCTTTGCGGTATGTCTTGCTTTGAGCGTATGTGGTTTAACAATTACAGTTGGAACCTTCTCTCTTAGCGGAGTATCAATTGGAGTTATTACTGGAATTATCATGAATTTAATTTTAAAAGATAAAGGAGTACAAAATGACTAAACTGTTGAATAAATGGTTTCATTTAGAAGAGAATGGAACAACAGTGTCAAAAGAATTGATTGCGGGACTTACAACCTTTGCAGCTATGGCTTACATTATTGTAGTTAACCCCGCTACACTTACTGGCTTTGGAGCGCCAGGCGCAATGTTTATTGCAACTATTCTTGCTTCTGGTATTAGCACAGCATTAATTGGCTTGATCGCCAATATTCCGTATGCTGCTGCTCCTGGTCTTGGACTTAATAACATCGCAGCAAATATTTTGGCTGGCTATACTGCCTATCTTGTGGGTTTGAGCCCAGAAGGCATTATCGCAGTTGTTCTGTTATCTGGTCTTATTAACGTTTTAATTACTGTTACAAATATCAGAAAATATATTATTCGGGCAATTCCCGAGACATTGCAGAATGCTATCGGCGCTGGTATTGGTATGTTTATTGTCTACATTGCTCTGTGTAACGTAGGTTTGGTACATTTCAATTTTGGTATCCCAGCAATTAATACCGATATTAATGGAGCTTCATTAATTGTCTTCTTATTCGGACTTGCTTTGACAGCGTTCTTACTGCTTAGAAATGTTAATGGTGCAATTCTTATTGGAATCGTTGCCGCTACATTGCTTGGTATCCCGCTTGGTGTAACCAACTTCTCAACTGGATATAGTCTTGGTGAAGCATTTGCTGCTTACGGTCAGTGGTTTGGTACTCCTATTACAAAGGGTATCCCAGAACTATTCAGCGATATTAAAAACCTTATTCCGACTCTTATTGGTATTCTTTCTTTCTCGCTCTCTGATATTTTTGATACCATCGGAACATTTATTGGAACTGGTAAAGTTAGTGGTATCTTCAATGATGCGGATCTTGATGATATGGAAAAGGGTGCTGGTTTTGATTCCAAAATGGATAAAGCCCTCTTCGCAGATGCTATTGCTACACCAATTGGCGCTCTGCTCGGCACATCCTCTACAACAACTTATGTAGAATCTGCTGCCGGTATTGGTGCAGGCGGACGCACTGGTTTAGTTTCTATCATTGTTGCAATTTGTTTCTTCCTTAGTCTCCCGTTTGCGGGTTTTGTTAGTGGAATTCCTTCCGCAGCTACTGCACCAGCACTGCTTATTGTTGGTATTATGATGATGGCATCTCTGAAACAGATCGACTGGGATGACCTTGAAGAGGCAATCCCCGCAATGTTTGCAAGTGTTCCTATGGCACTTACTTATGGAATTACAAACGGCATTATGCTTGGTTTCTGGTCCTATACCTTTGTTAAACTTTGCAAAGGCAAATTTAAAGAAGTGCATCCAGTTATTTGGGTAAGCGACATTCTATTTATTCTTAACTACATGATTTAATTCCCTTACAAGTAAATAACAGGCGGGGCCAAAAGGTTCCGCCTATTGATTTTTTTAGGGAAAAGTGATATAATTAATATATAAGAAAAAATTGGAGAGTATAATAAGCATGAATTTACTGCTTAAAGATAAGAACAATGAGTAAAAATGTCATTTTAGAAATTAGGGCCGGTACGGGCGGTGATGAAGCTGCTCTCTTCGCTGGAGACCTCTATCGTATGTATACCATGTTTGCTGATAAACATAAAATAAAATATGATACTACATATGCGATAGAAGCTAAACAGGGTGGTTATAAAGAAATAATAGTTCTATTTTATGATGGTTATGATTTATTTAAATATGAAAGTGGTACTCATAGAGTACAGAGAGTGCCTAAGACCGAAGCCAAAGGTAGACTTCATACTTCTGCGGTTACAGTAGCTGTCATGCCAGAAGCAGAAGATGTTGATATAAAAATAAATGAAAACGATATTAAAATAGATACATTTAGGTCATCAGGCAAAGGTGGGCAACATGTTAACAAAACCGACTCAGCAATACGCCTAACTCATATCCCAACTGGAATTGTGGTAGAGTGTCAAGATGAGCGTAGCCAGTATAAAAACAAAGATAAGGCGATGAAAGTACTAAAAGCTAGACTTTTAGATAAGAAATGCCAGGAGCAAACAGATGCATTAAATCAAAATCGTAAAAATCAAGTGGGGTCTGGTGATAGGAGTGAAAGAATAAGAACCTACAATTATCCCCAAAACAGAATTACAGACCATAGAATTAATAAATCAATTAATAGGTTAGATTATATAATGAATGGTAATTTAGATTTAATAGTTGATAAACTTCAAGAACAAATTCAATAGGTAGGCATATCCACCCACCTATTGACTTTTTTAATAAAATATGATATAATGTGGATAAGGAAAAAAAGGAAAGTGATAAATATGAGGGGATATTTTGGTTCACACAATCACACAATGTATTCAAATCTTCGTTTGATAGATTGTATCAACAAACCAAAAGATTTGATAAACAAAGCTATTGATTTGGGATTGACAGGTATTGCAATCACAGATCATGAAGCTTTGTGTTCTCATATGGAAATTAACCAGTATGCAAAAAGTTTAAAGGAAAAGAATCCAGATTTTAAGATTGCGTTAGGAAATGAAATATATTTGACGGATGATAGAAGCAGTGGTCAACAATATTATCACTTTATCTTAATTGCAAAAAATAAAAGTGGATATAGAGCATTAAAAGAATTAAGCTCAATTGCATGGTATAATATGTATAGTGACAGAGGTTTGGAAAGGGTTCCAACCTTAAAGCATGAGTTAGAAACCGTTATGAGTCGTTATAAAGGTGATGTTATAGCACAAACGGCTTGTATTGGAGGGGAGTTATCTCAGTTGACATTAAAAATGTTGGCTGCGAGAGAAAATAGTCAAAATATGTCATTAGCAGAATCCGTTCGTAAGATAAATGAGGAAACTGCGAAAGAATTGTATAATAGAATTATTGAATTTGTTCAATTTTGTATAAAGGTATTTGGTAAAGATGATTTCTTTATTGAATGTGCGCCAGCAAATAACCCGGATCAGATAAAAGTTAATAAAAAATTATTGGAAATAGCAAAAGCATTCAAATTAAGAATGATTTTTGCAACAGATGCACATTATTTAAGACCAGAAGATAGAACAGTTCATAAAGCATTTTTAAACTCAAAAGACGGAGAAAGAGAAGTTGATGAGTTTTATCAGTATTCATATTTAATGAATAGTGATGAAGTAGAAGAATTATTGGGTTTATGTTTTAGTAAAGAAGATATAGATTGGTTATTTGAAAATACTTTGTATCTTCAAAATAAAATAGAATTTTATAGTTTGGAAAAACATCAAAATATTCCGGAAGTAAAAGTGAAAAATTATCCGAAAGGTAATTGGAGAAGTTATTTTGGTGTAAATAATAGTTTAGTTGATGATCTTGATGGGAAATGGAAAATCATCAAAGAATTATTCACAAGTGATAATATCCAAGAAAGATATTGGATAAATCAATGTTTTGAGGCGTTAATAAATAAAGGTATTGGACTTGATGAAGAATATATTGATAGATTAGCTGAAGAAGCAGAAACTAAACGAATTATTGGTGAAAAACTTCAAACTTGTATGTTTGCATATCCAAATACATTGCAGCACTATATTGATTTGTTTTGGAGATGCGGAAGTACAGTTGGGGCAGGACGTGGAAGTGCTTGTAGTGGTTTAAATCATTATTTGTTAGGAATAACTCAGTTGGATCCGATAAAATGGGGATTGCCGTTTTGGAGATATTTGAACCCAGAACGAGTTGAGTTAGGTGATATTGATTTAGATTTGGCCCCAAGTAAATTGCAAACGATTTTTGAAGAAATTAGAAAAGAGCGCGGAGAATTGGGATTAGTTCAAGTATGTACGTTTGGCACAGAAGGAACAAAGTCAGCAATTCAAACAGCGTGTAGAGGATATAGAAGTGAAGAGTATCCAAATGGCATAGATATCGATGAAGCGAAGTATTTATCATCTTTGATACCAGAAGAAAGAGGATTTCAATGGAGTATTAATGATGTTGTATACGGTGATGCAGAAAAAGGTAGAATGCCAAGCACTCAATTTATAAATGAAATTAATCAGTATCCAGGACTTTTAGAAATTGTTCAAGGTATTGATGGAATGGTAAGTAGAAGGGGGAGTCATGCATCGGGCGTAATTTTGTTTGATGAAAATATTTATGATGATGCGGCGATTATGAGAACTCCGAGTGGTGCATTGGTTACTCAATGGGATCTTCATATGCAGGAAGCGGCAGGCTCAGTAAAGTATGACTTCTTGTTAACTTCTGTTCAAGATATTATTATTGAAACAATTGAATTATTAAAAGAAGATGGAAAAATTGAAAAGGATTTAACTTTAAGAGAAATTTATGATAAGTATTTGCACCCAGAGGTTTTACCAGTAGATGATGATAAAATGTGGGACGCATTAGCGAATGGTAGTGTTATAAATTGTTTCCAATTTGATAGTGCTGTTGGTTCACAAGCGGCAAAAAAGATTAGACCTCATACTCCGATGGAGATGGCAGACGCAAATGGTTTAATGAGGTTGATGACAGCGGAGAAAGGTGCAGAAACTCCGTTGGATAAATATGTAAGATTTAAAAATGATATTCAACTTTGGTATAATGAGATGAAAAATGCTGGATTGACCAAAGAGGAAATGACAACGATTGAACCATATTTTAAATCTTCATATGGAGTTCCACCATCACAAGAACAGTTGATGATGATGTTGATGGATAAAGACATTTGTGGTTTTACATTGGCAGAAGCGAATAGTGCAAGAAAAATCGTTGGTAAAAAACAAATGAATAAGATCCCAGAGCTACATGATAAAGTATTGTCTCAGGCGAAGAGTAAAGCCTTGGGAAGATATATTTGGAATAATGGTGTTGGCCCGCAGATGGGTTATTCATTTAGTATTATTCATGCATTAGCGTATTCATTTGTAGGAATGCAGACGTTGTATTTAGCAACTCATTTTAATCCGATTTATTGGAATACAGCTTGTTTGATTGTGGATAGTGGATCGTTAGATGATAGCGGTGAGTCAACAAATTATAAGAAGATAGCGATTGCTATTGGTAAGATGAAAAAAGCGGGCATTGATATTAGTTTGGTTGATATTAATAGGTCTGGTTTTGGATTTGAACCTGATATTGAAAATAATAAGATTTTGTTTGGTATTAAAGCAGTTGTTGGTGTTGGAGATGATTTAACAAATGCAATTATTGAAAATCGTCCGTATAGTTCAGTTGAAGATTTCTTGTCAAAAGTAAATCCAAATAGGTCGGCAATGGTATCATTGATTAAGGCGGGGGCTTTTGATAATTTTGTTGATAGAGAAAAATGTATGCGTGATTATATTTGGGATACGTGTGATAAAAAGAAAAGATTAACTTTGCAGAATTTGGCGATGTTAATGAAATATAATTTGATTCCAGATATATTTGCACAGGAAAAAAGAGTTTATGAGTTTACAAGATATTTAAAAGCGTTATGTAAACTTGATAAAGATAATTATAAACTTGATGATAGATGTATAAAGTTTTTAACGGAAATTGAGTCAGATGATTTAATTGTTCAAGAAAATGGGCAGTTTATCTTAAAGGTAAAAGACTGGGAAAAAGTTTATCAGTTTAATATTGATAGTTTTAGAAATTATATTAATACTCATAAAGAAGAATTGTTAAAAACTTTAAATAATATTATCTTCCAAGAGGATATGAATAAATATGCAAAAGGAAATGTGTCGGCTTGGGAGATGGAAGTATTGTGTTTCTATTATCATGAACACGAATTGGCTAATGTTGATTTAGAGAAATATGGAATTGAAAATTTCTTTGAATTAGATAGAGAACCAGAAGTAGAAAGAACTTATACAACAAAGAATGGACATAGAGGAAATATATTTAGATTAAGCAAGATTGCGGGAACGTGTATTGCGAAAGATAAAATTAGATCAACTGTGTCGTTGTTAACAATTGATGGGGTTGTTGATGTTAAGTTCAGAAAAGAATATTTTAGTTTGTTTGATAAGCAGCTGTCGGAAGTTGGACCAGATGGAAGTAAACACGTTGTTGAAAAGAGCTGGTTTAATAGAGGACAAATGATTATTGTTCAAGGATTTAGAAGTGAAGATAGTTTTATAACGAGAAAATATGGGAATAATGGACATCAGTTATATAGAATAGTTAGTATTGATGATAATAACGATTTAGTAATTCAGTCTGAAAGATATCTGGGAGGCATAGAAGAAGATTAAAAATATAAAAAATATACGGGCAAGTGTAGATAAAACTGTCTTTCAATTCTTCATTATTTATAGTGTAATCACACACACCTAGAAATATTTTAACTACTTAGGAGGACACTGTAATGAAGTATGTGATTAAAAGAGACGGACGAAGAAAAATTTTTGATAAGTCCAAAATTGAAAAGGCAATTTTAAGTGCTTTTATGGACGTAGACGGCGAGATTACCGAATATGCCCAAGAGAAAGCAAAGAATATTGCTGATTATATTGAGAATGTACCGTGCGATCATGATATGGGAATTGAAGAAATTCAAGACCTTGTTGAAAAGGGACTCATGAGCTGCAAAAGAAAAGATGTGGCGAAATCGTACATTCTTTATAGAGAAGAGCGAAGCAGGATTCGTAGTATGAAATCTTCGCTTATGGGAATTATTAAGGAGAAGCTTGATGCTTCTAACGTAGTGAATCAAAACGCAAACATAGATGAACATTCTTTTGGTGGGCGCAGAGGCGAAGCCACTAATGAAATGATGAAACAGTATGCGTTGGATTACTGTATGACTGAAAAATCAAGAGAAAATCACCTTAATAATGAAATTTATATTCACGATTTAGATAGTTATGCTATTGGTATGCACAACTGTTTAACAGTTCCTTTTGATAAATTATTAGCAGAAGGATTTAATACTCGTCAGACAGATGTGCGCCCAGCCAGTAGTGTAAATACAGCGTTTCAGTTGGTGGCTGTAATTTTTCAGTTACAATCACTTCAACAATTTGGCGGCGTTAGTGCCAGCCATTTAGACTGGACGATGGTTCCTTATGTAAGGAAAAGTTTTTATAAGCATTATAAAGACGGATTAAGATTTGTCGATGGAATCATTCCCGTTAATGAGCCGAGTCATCCGGTGGCAGAAACGTCTATTGAAGACCCGTACTATGCGCCAGAAATTTACACACAAGCATATAATTATGCTATGGCAATGACTCAAAGAGAATTAGACCAAGCCGTTGAAGGTATGTATCATAACCTTAAAAATTAGGGCGACTTAACAGTAATGTTAAGAACATAGTTATCTAAACGGAGAAACTCTCTCGTAGACAACTCCGTGCTAAATTCGTATCATCTAAAAGAAAGGAGGGGCTTATGTATATTGTTTATCTGCATAAAAATAAAATAAATAATAAAATTTATATTGGCATAACATCTCAAACGCCAGAACAAAGATGGGGTTCCAATGGATGCAATTATAAATCAAGCCCCCATTTTTATTCAGCAATTCAAAAATATGGTTGGGATAATTTTGAGCATAGAATTTTATTTACTAATTTAACAAAAGAAGAAGCCTGCTTAAAAGAACAAGAACTTATAAAAAAATATAATTCTATAAACAGGGCTTATGGATATAATTCTACTTCTGGTGGAGAAATATTTTCTATGAATGAAGAAACAAAAACAAAAATTGCTAATGCCTTAAAAGGAAATAAAAATGGATTAGGTCATATTTGTTCAGAAGAAAAAAAGAAAAAAATAAGCGACGCTCAAAAGGATAGAAAATTTACTAATGAACATAAACAAAAATTATCTATAGCTGCTCAAAATCGGCATGTTCCTTGCTCCGAAGAGAAGAAAAAGAAATTATCTCAAAATTATCCAAATAGAAAAAAAGTTTATTGTAAAGAATTAAATATTGTTTATGAATCGGTTCAAGAGTGTAGTAGACAATTAGGAATTCCAGCAACAAACATTTCAAAATTATGTAATGGTAGAGGTAAAACTTTAAAAGGCTACCATTTAAAATATTATGATGATACGATAAATGCCTAACGACTATCTCCATAAAACGGAGAGTAGGATCAAGTGGTCCGAAATGATAACCCCCTCGTAAGAGGGTGAAGATATAGTCTAATCTTTATGGCGACATAAAGAAGTTCATAAGAGAACTGCATAAGCCTAACGAACTTATGTGAATACAAATGTAATACTTTACAATCACGTAGTGGAAACCAGCTTCCATTTACTAGTATCAATTATGGCACTTGCACATTACCAGAAGGAAGAATGGTTATTAAATCTCTATTAGATAAATCTATTGAAGGTGTCGGCAAGATAAGAAAAACTCCTATCTTCCCTTGCGGGATTTTCCAATGTATGAAAGGTGTTAATAGAGCGCCTGGTGATCCGAACTATGATTTATTTAAATTAGCACTTAAATCTACTGCAAAGCGTTTATATCCAAACTACGCTAATGTAGATTGGTCGGTAAATGAGGGATATGATAAAAATGACCCTAAAACTTATTTTTCAACGATGGGTAAGCGAAACTTAGCTCATCTAAAACCTTTTGAACTGCGCTCGCAGGTGTCCGCCTAAGGCGGGCTAACGGTTAGGTCCCAAGTGGATGAGACCGTGCCAAGATTCATCATAATATTCACAGGAGATAAAATGTGGATATATAAAATTACAAATATTCAAAACAATAAGGTTTATATTGGTCAAACTATTCGGCCAATAGAGCAAAGATTTAATCGGCATATGAATGATGCTTTAAATAATATTTTAGATACTCATTTTGCAAGAGCAATTAGATATTATGGTAAAGAAAACTTTGTTATTGAAACCATAGACAGTGCAGAAACGCAAGAAGAGCTAAATCAGAAAGAACAGTATTGGATACGATACTATAATTCTGTTGAAGATGGATATAATGAAACAGATGCCATTTCAAAATGTGGTGGTAATACCTATCAAAGCAAAACCCTAGATGAGATGGAAGATATAAAAGAAAAAATTCGAAAAACAAAATTAGGAAAACTTAATCCGATGGCGAGGCGTATTAAACGCACTAACATTATTACTGGTGAAGTTGAGATTTTTGATACTGTTATTGGTTGCGCGCAGGCATGTGGAATCAAAAGTGGAAAAACTTCAATTGTAGCACGTTTAAATGGAAAACGTACGAGCCCGCTTAATCAAAAATGGATATTTGAATATTATGATGAATAAGGTGTACAGACTATCCCTGATGAATGTAAGGGAGTAGGTTCAGAGATAAGCACTGAACCGAAGCGGAAGGCTATCTAATATGATAGAAGATATAGTCGGTACCAATAGTAATATTGGAAAAATACGTGTAGGACCTCGAATGGCGCTGATATAAATGCAGAGCCCGGCACAAACCCACAAACAAAAGACGGTCGTGGGAATATCGCTCCAGTTACCATTATCATGCCAACATTGGCGATGGAGGCGAAAGAGCTTTCTGGCGATGCTTGTGATAATTTTATGCGCATACTGGATGTTAAGATTCACGAAGCAAGAGATATGTTAATTGAGCGTTTTAACTGGATTTGCTCACAAGACCCCAGTTCTGCCAAGTTTATGTATGAAAATGGCACAATGCTCGGTTATCACCCAGAAGAAGGAATTAGATCTGCTCTTAAACATGGAACTCTTGTAATTGGGCAGCTTGGCTTAGCAGAAACATTACAGATTTTACTTGGTTGCGACCATACTTCAAAAGAAGGTATGATGTTCGCAAAGAAAATTGAGCAATTATTTAAAGATAGATGTGCTCAATTCAAAAAAGAAGAACACTTAAACTTTGGTGTTTATTATACACCGGCGGAAAATCTTTGCTATACTGCAATGAAGAAATTCCGTAAAAAATATGGTATTATTCCAAATGTTAGCGACAGAGAATATTTCACAAATAGTATTCATGTCCCAGTTTGGGTTAAAATAGATCCGTTTACCAAAATTGATATTGAAAGTCAGTTAACAGGCTATAGTAATGCTGGCTGCATTACTTATGTTGAACTCGAAGGTACAGCACAGAAAAATCTTGATGCTCTTGAACAATTGGTTAATTATGCTATGGATAAAGATATTCCATATTTTGCATTAAATGTACCGAATGATACCTGCCTTGACTGTGGTTATACAGGTGAGTTCAATGACGAGTGCCCAATTTGTCATAGTAAACATATTCAGCAATTGCGCCGTGTTACTGGATATTTAACCGGGGATTACAAAACTGCTTTCAATTGGGGCAAACAAAAAGAAACAGAAGATAGAGTTAAACATACAGAGCAACTCTCAGACTGGAGAAGATAATGAGAATTGCGGGTTTAATTAAAAATGATATGGTTGATGGGCTTGGGTTCTCAGTTTCACTGTGGACCCAAGGCTGCCCCTTCCATTGTGAGGGGTGTCATAACCCAGAAACCTGGGACTTCAAAGGCGGCGAAGAAGTCAATATATATCATCTTATAGATGAAATTAAAAAAGCAATTACAGCCAATGGGATTCAAAGAAACTTTTCTGTGCTTGGTGGTGAGCCACTATGCAGCCAAAATATTTATGAAGTTTCCGATATAATTTATGAAATTAGAAAAGCATTTCCAAATATTAAAATCTTTATTTGGACTGGTTTTACAATAGAAAACCTGCTTGCCCAACGCGATCCCATTGTTAATAAAGTTTTACATAATATAGATGTTCTTATTGATGGACAATTTGAAATCGCAAAAAGAGATGTGACTTTATGGTTAAGGGGCAGTTCAAATCAAAGAGTAATTGACGTACCTAAAACAATAATAGAGGGAAAAGTTTGTGAGTGCAATAATTCAAATAATTAAGGTCATTTTAGCATTTATTAGTCTTTATTTTATTGAATTAAAAAAAGAAGATACTAAAATGGTAATTTATTGGGCGTTTGTATGTCTCTACTGGACTTTGAATTTTATTCAAGGGTTGATTTAGAAATAAAAAAATGTTATAATATAATTATAAGGAGTAGAGACGATGATAAAAGTACAAACAAAAAAGATTTTAGATGCGCTTCAATCTCCGCCAGATAATGAAATTGCGGTCGTTGAAGAAAGCAAAAAAGTTTATATTTATAAAGATCTTCAATGGCAAGAATATGCACCAGAAGATGGCGGTTTAAAGATTAGTTTAATGGATTTAAATAGTATGTTGGTAAACCAACTGCCAGAATTAGATGATGAACAGATTGAGGAGGCTAAGACGCTAATTAGGAATTATACAACAACAGAGTATCCTAATTATTTTATGCTTCTAAATAATGAGTTAAGATATTATACTGTTTTTATGACAAAAACAGAGCTTATTCCAGATTTAAAACCAATAGAAGATGAAGTTATTGGGTGTTTACACGATTTGGGAACTATTAAAAGTATTTCTGTAAATAATAATGGCGTGGTTGAATGCTGGATTACCGCAGATGATAAATCCTATCCTTTGTTTTTATTTGATTATATGAAAGGAGTCATACTATGCCAGTAATTTATTGTAGTATTAATATTTTTGACTATGATCAGTCTGTTTACATGCTTGATGGCGATAAATCTAGATTATTGGCCCGTGTGCCATTTTCTGATTTAGGCAAAGCAATTCCAGATATTTGTTATGATAAAGACATTTATAGCGTGCGTCTTTCTTGCAATATCCCTGGCATGGCGCAGCAGGCAGCAGAAGCAATTTATACCTATGAGGGTAAACAATATAATATAATTCATAAAATTGATGTTGAGGTAGTTTAATGCGTTATTTGACTAAAACCACAGATGTTTATCGTGTAGACAATCTTGATGAAGTAGAAGAGCTTCGTGCTGAAATGGAATCTAGCGCCTGGTTCTTTGTGCCTTCCTTCACTTATACTTATAAAGTGAATAAAAAGACTGATGAGGAATATTATTTGGTAACCGTAAAGAAAGAGATTACCGATGAAAAATTCCCAGACAGAAAAGTAAAAGTCGCTTATGAGGTAGATAATGATTAAATTTGAAAAAGTTTCTCGATTTGCTGATTCAGATTTTAATCTTCCAGTTCGTAAAACCTCCGAAAGCGCTGGATATGATTTTGAAGTAGCGAAAGACATCATTGTTCCCAGTATTTTTAATTTAATGGAACGTGCCAGAGAAGATCTGAAAGATGTCATTTTTGATTTGCCAATGGCGGCGGAAGAATTTAAAAAATACAATTTACGTCCAACTCTTGTGCCTTCTGGTGTAAAGTGCCAACTGGATCCAGACACTTACCTTGAACTTCACATTAGAAGTTCGGCCCCATTAAAGTATTGGCTTGTTTTAGCCAATGGGGTTGGTGTTGTAGATGCTGATTACTATAATAATCCTGATAACGAAGGTGAAATCTTTTTTCAAGTTATTAATATGGGTCCTTGCGATCTGCTTTTGAGAAAAGGCGATATTATTGGACAGGGGATAATCCAGAAGTATGAAATGACTGACGACGATGTTGCTGAAGGGTTCCGCAAAGGCGGTTTTGGCTCAACAGATAATCCGTTACTTCAAATTTTTAAGCAGTTTAAATAATATATAAAACCAAAGAAAAGTCCGATTTGCTAATCGGACTTTTTTTTAGTATATTGTGAATATAGGAGGTGCGATATGGCGAAATTATTAGCACTTGATCAAGCGAGCGTAATTACCGGTTATGCCGTTTTTGATAATGAAAAGCTTTTATCCTACGGCAAGATAGAATTAAAAGATGAAGAGATCGGCCCACGCTTGGTGGTTTTAAGAGAGAAAATAAAAACTTTAATCGAAGAAAATGAAATTACATACGTTGCCTTTGAAGATATTCAACTACAATCTTCTGTTGGCAATAATGTAAAGACTTTTAAAGTTTTAGCAAATGTTTATGGAATTATTTTGGAGTTATGTGAGGAATTAAAATTAAAATATGAAATAGTATCCTCAAATACTTGAAAATCTACTCTCAAAATTAAAGGAAAAGGTAGAGCAGAACAAAAACGTGCGGCGCAAGCATTTGTTCAAGAAACATATGGTGTAAAATGTACTCAAGATGAAGCAGATGCAATATGTATTGGTTCTCATATGGTAAAAAATTCTGATTTTATGGGCTTTAATTGGGCAGATTAGTCTTTTTATCCTGCTTTTATTTTTAAGATATATAGCGGGAAATAGGGGGATTTTTAAAATGACATTTGATGCAAACACTCTTTTAATGGCAATTATCTCTGCTTTTAGTGGATTTTTGCTTAAATATATTTGGGATAGAATAATAAAAAAGCAGAATGAAAATGAAGAAAAAGTAGAGCGCTATGATGAGCAAAAATTACAAGAAACCGTAGCAAAAATTGTAAAAGAAATGTGCATACAATTTAAAGGCGGTTTAGAAGAGTCTCTTAATGATTTTAAAATCCAAGCTGGAGCAGAATTTGAGCATTACAAACAAATGTATTGGGATGCTGTAAAAGATTTAAGGGTTGTAGAAAAAGATTTTAATCATTTAAGAGAACAGGATTTGGCTTTTTATAAATACCAATTAATTAATAGCTGTAAAAAATATATCTCGCAAGGTTTTATTACTCAATATCAATTTGATAGATTAAGTGAGCTGCATAAGATCTACCATGATTTGGGTGGAAATAGCCAAGGTGATATGTATTATGAAAAAGCCACAGGCTTAAGGATCGTTACAGATAACTCATATAAGAAAATTGATAGTTTAGATGACGAATTATTTGTGACAGAAGCCGACATGATGGACATTCATGCAAAAGCAAAAAAAGAGGAAGATTAGTTAATCTTCCTCTTGTTTTTATGCCTTTTTATGTCTTGTTAAAAAGAACTATTTATCTGGCACGCCCCGTAGGATTCGAACCCACACCCACCGCTTTGGACACGGTTACCCAGGTTTTGAAGACCCGTGTGCTACCATTACACTAGGGGCGTTTATATTGTAACTACCAGCCAAGCATCCACATCTTTATTATATTGAGTTTCATAAAAATATGTTATACCAGTAGAAGTAACATGGATAGAAAAAATCATATATTGACTTGCGGTCATCGCAAACAGATCTTGTTCGGCTTGAACAAAATCTTTTTCATTATCTACAACAATTTCTACTTTCATAGGCAGACTTCCTTTATCTTTATATCTTAATATACTATATTTTTTCATATAACACAAAAAACGGGGAAACTTTTAGTTTCCCCGTTTTACTTGTTTATGCGGCATAAAATTTTTGTGCATTGACTTGCGCTTCAATCTGCTGCGTGATATAAACATTTAAATCACCAATAGCAGCCTCAAGGTATTTCTTTGCTTCATCTGAAAGAATTGCCATAACCGCCTGATAAGTCATCTCAAACGCTTTCTTTTGGGCTTCAGCATCAAAGGCGTTTTCCTCTTTTAAAGCGTTAACATAGGTTTGGTTTGTAGCGATAACGCAAGTTACGATTGTTTCTGTAAGCATTGTTAAATATTTTTGAAGCAGTTCGTTATCCGTTTCAACAATAATTTCTTGGCTCTTTTTTCTTAAATATTGAATAAGAAAATTACAAAGGATCCCGATTAACGGAACAATGCATAAATTAAAAATTTGTTGTAATAAATCTAAATAGTCCATAATACCCTCCGAACAAAAATAAGGGGAAGAGTATATTTACTCTTCCCCAATTTTTTATTATAAAACTGTCCAATATAAAGTCAATGCGCCACTATTCTTTAAATCTGTTAAATCATTGAAAAGTTTTTCCCAATCTTCAACAGAAGCAACCTCTTCAAGAGGAGCAGAAGCATCATTTAAATAAGTTTCGCCCATGCCATACAAAATTTTGCTCTGAGCAATCTGCGTATTGATAAGGTATTCAAACTCATATTCAGTACCAGTATCTGTGCCTTCTGGTCTTTCAACTTTATTTAAATGATAAAAACGAATGGCATACTTTACGACACCAGGAGCAGCAGTAGCGTTGCCCTGAATAACCCAAGGAATTAAAATTTTTCCCTCATCTGCGTATGTATCAATATCAAAAACAGGAACGATATAAACATATCCTTCGCCTTTTGCGTTAATGTATTGAATAATACAAGTAGATTTTGATAAATCGTGCGTTTCAAAGTATCTATCAGTTTTAAAAAATACTGTTTCAGCAATATGGTCTGTTTCAGTACTTAAAAACTCGGGAGCATCAACAGTTCTTTTGTTAAGATCGACTTCATATACCTGTTCATCTGCCGGTATTGCTAAAGTCTCTGTGTGTAAATTCGCATCTCTAATGTCTTGGAGGCGAGATAAATATTCTTTCGCGGATGTAATCATTGCGAATTACCTCCTTTCGATTAGTTAGCGAAGTGCACTGCGTTAGACCTAATTTCAGCTACGTTCTCTTCGTCAGCAACCATATTGGTAGCAATAAAGTAATAATAACCACCGACTGTTGGAGTGTAGGCATTGCGTTCTGCGAATAAGCCTTCAGCAACCACTTCATCAGGAGTATCTTCTTCTGCTGGGTCAAGCTGGCCTTTCTGATTATACCACTTAATGTATAATTCATCGCTTAAACCATCAACTTCAACTGCAGCAACTACCTTATATTCATCAGAGCAGTTTGGTTCCTCTCCTTCATCAAGAGCAGCACCACTCTTTCTCTTTGGAGTAGCAATTGCACTTTCGGCAACAAATGCGGCCGGTTTAACAGCACGGCAAATAACTTCAGAAGCTGTTTCCTCTTGGTCACCATTTAATTTGTTAATAATTGTAATTCTGTAATAGCCTTCATCAGCAGCGTCCATATGGATGGTTACAGCACTACCCTCAATTTCATAAGTGACACCACCATGAGCTGGTACAGCGTCTTGCCCTTCAACTGCTTCACGATGTACAATTTCATTATAATCGGCAATACCACCAGTTTCTGTTGCATATTCATCACAAGCGGCACGCGCAAGGTCTTCACTTGCGTATTCGACGTCTCTGAAAATCCAAGCTTCTTCCACTGCTGGAACGGCTGGACTACCTTCACTTGGCTCTCCAACAATAGCAAATTCCGCATTATCTAAATCAAGGTCTTTTTCAGCCGTTGCGGTCTTTTCAATTCTGAGTTCAACTTCGCCAACCGGATCTTCGCCGATCATTTGTCTTTCAATTTCCATAAGAATAACTGCATTATTAGCAATTATAACATGACCAGCCATATCTTCAATAATTTCAAGCTTAATAGGAGCAGGAATCTCACAAATAATACTCTTAGAACTTGCTACAGAAGTATGATATTTAAATTTTTCTTCTGGCTGTTCCGCTTCACCTTCGCGATAAACATGTTCCATGCCATCAACAATTTCTTTCATTCCAAATACTACAACATAGTATTTACCAGAAGAATTGACTGCCAATGCGGGTTTGTATTCTCCCTCAAGTTGTGCAAAGTCTGGATCATTTGCACCTTTCTTATACCATTTATAAGCCATTGCATCATATTCTTCGCCTTCTGGTGCAGCAGCAGTAACGGAAAGGATATTTTCTTCACCAAGTTCAAGGAAGTAAGGCGGTAAGTTACCATTCTCAGCGAATACTGGGCAATGAGCAATCTGTCCGTCCATTAAACGACTAGAAATCTTATCTGCAACAGTTTCAATTTCTATTCCTTCATCTGTTAAGTCGAAGCCCAAGCCAGCTTTAACTGCAACCTGAGCTGCTTGCGTAGCAAAACTATAACCAATAACATCGCCATCGTATTCCATAATACGAATTGCGAATTTAATATTTCCAGCTTTAGCTGTTAAATGCTCTGCTGTTAATGCCCAACCAAAATATACAAAATCGGGGTCGGTATCAACATCAATAGCGTATGCCCAAGAAGCACCTTTTGCTCCATCTGGGGCTTCCCATTGAATTAAAATGTGCAGGTTGCCGTCTTTCAGTTCTTCACCAACAACACCAGCAGCCATACCGAAGTCTTTAATATCAAAATAACGATTGATTTTAAACCAGACAATTTCAGCTAATTCATCACTAACAACGCCAACACCGTTTTTACTGAAAGAAGCAGGAACTTTGATCGCTCTTGCATTAGCATCAATTTCAAAGATTTCTTCGTCCTCATGACCTTCTTCAAACAGAGGTAAACGCACATATTTAGGGCTAATCGTTTTCAATATTGCCAATCTGTCTAAATATTCATCAAGAGATAGTTCATTAGTTACTTCATAACCATGTTTGCGTAAATCTTCAATGGCTAATTCAAACAGTTTAGCTTCTTTACTATTTACATAAGTAATCACTCTATGTTTCCTCCCTTACATAATATATGCTGGTAGGGAAACCTTTAGAAGGTTTCCCTACCCCATTATTTTTCTTTATCTATAATATTTTAGTTTTTCAAGGACTCAATTAAATCTATTTGTCCTTAACCTCTCTCCAATCAGCAACCTCAAATTCAGGGATTCTAACTGATTTTACGAAAGTTTTTCCATCTTTTGTTAAAACTTTTCCCTCATCAGCGACTAAGGAAATGCTTTTAACTGAGTAAATGCCCTCCAATAGAACAGGAGAATCAATTACTCCATTTACGCCTAAATAGCGATACATTATAGTTTGTTTCATTTTTATCCTCCCACTATGCTTGGACAATACTAATCTGACCGGCGCAAGCACCAGAAATGGTTTGTGTCCAGAATTCAGATGTTGTATCTTCAACATATGCAATAATATTATAGTACCTAGGACCAGAAGCGTTGGAAATGAAGTCGGAGTTTGCACTACCAATACCTCTTAACTGGCTTGCTGCCCCAGGAGCACCGAATTGGAGAGTTTTCAGACCACTTAATACACCACCGCCAGGTATTGCTGTATCGTTGTGGGCAAAAGCCAAACCACTTAATGTCTTCAAAGACGCTGGCAAATAAAGAGTACTATCAGCTGGCAATCTAAAGGCATGGTTAAATGCTGAACTTCCAATTTCAGTAATATTCGTGCCAGATAAATCGGTCATCTTTAATGACTCGTTATTCATAAATGCGTAACTTCCAATTTGAGTTAATGAACTCGGGAATTCAACATAAGCTAATGATGTTGACATTCTAAATGCGTGAGAAGGAAGTCTTGTTGGAGTTGCCCCATTTTCCCAGAATACTGCTGTAATATTCGGATTGTGGTCAAGACCATTGCCAGAAGCAGTTCCGCCAGAACTATTAAGTCCAGCTATAAGCGTTCCAACACGATAGGTATTTCCATCAACGGTTACTGTCGCTGGAAGAGTAATTTTTCCTTTTACGCTATATCCGTCTGCAATACCAATTTCAGCATATGTTACACCAACTTCTGTAAATAAATTGGCTTTAATAAAGTTATTTGGCAATACATTGTTATGAACGTCATCTTCCTCAAATTTTGGATAATATGTCAAATTTCCTCTAACAATTTTGCTTGAAATATCGGTTGCAGCACCATCAGCACTTGTTGCCCAACCTTGTAAAATATAGGTGTCATTAGTTGCTAATGCACTATCATCTTTCCAAGGCATTTTCTTTAATTTTGGTATTACGCTACCATAAGGCACTAACATTGTAACTTGTTCTTGAGTATTTAATCCGGTGATATAGTAAACAGGATTGTTTTCATCTTCAACCAAGAGAGAACCATCGCCGTCATAGAATTTAATACCGAATTTTTGTACTTCAAAAATAGCATATAATGTAATGACAGTATTGTTTTCATTGAATTTAAATGCGGCATCATTATATGCACTGCCTTCAACATACTGTCTTGTTAAAAGGTCATAGTCATAAACCATATTTTGTCCTTCAGGATCTAAAGCCCAACCAAGGAAAGTATAATTTGTCTTGCTTGGCATTTTACGAGTGAGATCTGGGCGAAGTCCTTCATAAGTAACTGGTGAGAAGCGGAGAATATCTATCTCATCTTCTTTTCCGCTATCAAGAATTTGGACATATTTGGCAATGAATGATTCAGCGACCTTTTCAGCGCGAATCGTTAAGTTCGGCCACAGTACGCCATAAACATTGGTCAATTCATCTTCTGGTATTGCAGTGCCTTCAGCATTCGCAATAAAGATGTTACCAGTTAAT